>OOIH01000948.1_pt1 | contig 96970 bp, 79 predicted proteins | sample 1691801 | NCBI WGS metagenome assembly OOIH01 (sample SAMEA1061690, study PRJEB22710) | metagenome
CACAGAGAGCACCGCATCGGCAATCAGGGCTTTGTTCTGGTAGTTCGGAAACGCCAGCGGGTTGAACCCCACCGGAGCATCACTGGACGGGTCGATCACCACCACATCCTCGGCACGTTCTTCCGGGATACGGGCAAGGATGTCCGTTACCAAATCTTGCTTTGGATCGAGGACTAGGACGCTGCGCCCAGCCTTGATGTCTGCGAGAATCAGGTGTAACATAGCGGTAGACTTGCCGCTGCCAGTCCCGCCTAGGAATACGCAATGTTCTGTGCTATCTTTGGGCGAGATACTGAGCTTTTTCGGCACCATGTCCATACTGACAGCAAAACTGCGGTCATTTTGAGGACTGGTCGGCTCCCGATACCACAGGGGCGCGAGCAAAAGTCGCGGATGTAGTCCCGGTGTTCCGGGCAGTTCTTCCTCCCCAGTCGGGAGCAACAGGAAGCTGGCGAGTTCTTTCACCGACAGCCGCAGTGGAAAATGCCACGGCACATGGGCGGTGTTGATTTTCTCAGGGCTTTCCGTTTCATCATAAATGCGCACCCCAGCGGACTCCAGGACTTTAAGGGCAGAAATCAGGCTACGGAGGCGAGCGGCGGCTCTCTCGTCCGATACGCCGATGCGGATTGCCGCCTCGAATCCGTGTTGCTCGGCTTTCTCCCGCACAGTTTTGCGGGTTTCTGCGGTCGCTTTACTGACCGAGCCGAAGATAACCTCCAGCCAAGCGGCGTGTGGATCGGAGAGTTCGGCAGATACCGGAGAGGGGGCGAAGCCCCTCCCCAGCACCACCTGTAGGACAGTTTCTGTGCCGCGCTTGTCTTCCACCATCGCCGCCAGCCCCGCCCGGATCACTGACTGCGCGAGGTTGGTGTTGAGCGACAGCACCGGACGGGTGATTTTGAGTTGACGCGCCAAGCGGACGGATGTGCGGCTGTTCCCATAGACCTCGCGGAATTGGATATCCCCATGGGCGCGAAGCGCCTGTGCGATTTTTCCGATGAACATCCGGTCGGCTCCCAAGAGGTGTGTCACCCGCCCGTTCTTGCCCCGGCACTCCCAGATCACCGCCCCGCGAGGGCTGAGCGCCGAGAAATGGGTGAGAGCCTCCCACACATCTTCAAGGGTAAAAGGTCTTTGCCAGCTAACCTCCAGCCAGCAGATATGTTCGATTTTGTGTCTTGTCATTGCCCACTCCTTTATCTTTTCTACCATTTTCCCTGGGAACGATAGAACTTGTAAACACGCCAGCCGATGATTGTGGCGATGGCGATGACTACGATGACAAGTAAATACACCCAAATTTCCAGCAGATATGCCACTGCCAGTCGGAGCAGGAAGGCGCTCAGCGCCAGCAGAGCGCACGCTTCCACGATCCGGGTGATAAGTTTCTTGGGCGGCTCCAAGCATTACACCTCCTTCCGTTTGTCAGGTCGGATTACTTTGTCAGAATAGGCTGGGACATCAAATCCCGGAATCTGGAAATCTGACTCGACTTGGTTTCCCCAAACATCCCAGCCCGGCATCTTTCTCCTTGCGAAAAGTTCGGCATACGGACCGGGGCTAACTCTTTCTACAACTTTATGGAACTCCTCTGGCTTGTGCGAATGGTCTTGGACTGGAAAAATCCCCCAGTTAATTTGCGCTTTGAACTTGACTGGTGTGTGTCCACGCACGCCTAGAAGGGCGTGTTCTGTCCCATTGCGAAGATATACGCCCAACCCGAGACGCGGTTTACACCAAGTGTAGACAGACTTTACTCGATAGCCCCATGCTTCCAGAATGGAAAATCCGATTTTAAGTGTTTGGTTCCCAACCCAGAGCCAGATGTGAGAATTGTCCGCCATAAGGTCGCCAATCGGCATACGTTTTACTTCTTCCACCGACATTAACGGATAATGCTTTATTGCTCCATATCCACCTCTCTGTCCAGTCTCAAGAGGTGGGTCAATTATCGCAGCACCATAACGTTTTTTCTGATTCTGGTTTTCCTTTTCCATCAAAATCTCCTGTTTCTTGCTTTTGGTGGACACTTTACCGAAACTTCTTCCGAAACAAAAGCATGAGAGGAATAAACTTTTAGACCGATGCGACAGGCTCTAACAGAGGTCAGAGGGCGGATAAGCGTAGCCAATAACCGCCGTTGTAGTTTATACCGCATAACCGTTTTTCCGCCCCCCTGATCACCCAAACTGCGCTATCTCCCGGTGGGTGAACTCGATGCCTGGAGCATGGCGATATAGGCATCCAGGCTCATCTCGTGGAGTTTGGCTTGGTCGGACAACAGCCGCCAGAGCATCCGGTTTTCCCGCAACAAATACTTAATTTCCATCTCATACATTATCACAAAGATTCCCCCGATGATGAAAGCCGTGCCCACCGCAGTCAACACAACAGCCCATAAAACATCCATCCTTTACCACCTCCTAATCATGTTCAGCGCGCCCTCGGCATAGGCGTTCACGAACCCCTGATAATACATCGCGCCCTGCGGGTCTCTGGCGCTGAGTTGCTGCCCCGCAGCCGAGAGCATGGCGGTATGGATCATCCCGTCCCTGGTCAGAGAAGCCCGACAGCGGTCATAGACCGCCAACGTGGAAGCCTCTTCGACAATTTTGGTCACCGTGGTTCGGCTGTGCCGGGATAGGAGGTGTAACCCTCCATCGTGCTGCGCCGGGAGAACCTCCACATACTCTGCATCGATGACCTCACCGGGGTAGCTTGCCTGATAACTCATAATGTGCGGCTCCTTTCTCAATGTGTATCACAAGGGCGATGGCGATAAGACTACCGAGAGGACACCTCCTTTCCCGCCTGGGATGTTCGCCCTTGTGTGATTGGAGCATAGCAGGCTCATAACCCAATATCAATGGCTTCGCCGGGGTGGTGAAACGAGGTGAAAAGGAACATACGGAAGAAAGGGCGCTCTGGAGAAGTGAGCTCCCGATTTCATGGTATACATATTGACTTCTTGGAACAACTGTGCTATAATGGTTAGTATAGGCTAACTCGCCTACGCATATTATCAGTTTTATCTCAGCAACCCCTCTTGAAATGATTACAGACATCGTCTGTGCCTCTCAGAGAACGGACGACACTGTAATCATTTCTACGAAGGAGGGGACACTATGAGCTGTGTTCACTATTACCTTGATGTCAATCGGTTGGTTTTCGACAACAACAACCGTGCGAAGAGTCGGTATGCCGAAAATGGCCACACATGGCCGGCCTGTGTCGCTGAAACCCCGTTTTCCCCAGCATCGCCTATGAAGCTCACCATCTTCAAAGGGTTCAACGAACCGCTGTCCGAGAGCGAGTTTGAACAGTTTCTCAGACCGAAGCTGGAGCTGAACCGGGGTGTGCCCCATCGACTTGTTGACGGCGTGCCGAAAACGATTTGCAGTGAGCGTAAGTATAAGCGGGAATGTATTGACCGGTTTTTCAGCGGCACGCCCGAATGCTCTTATGGGCTATATTATGCCAGCGTTGATGAGCACGGGGTACGTTTCTGTTTCCGTCAGTATCCGTCCGACCCGAAAACGCAGTCCGATGGTGAACTGTGCTTCTCTGTAGACCAGGGGCCGTTCAGCTGTCTAATTGAAAAGGAAGGTGCGTTCGACGACGCTCAAGGGCTGGTTTTAATTTACATCGGCAAACGCGATACATACGGGCGGACACCGCTCAGGGTATTCGATGATGATGGACACCGGCAAAAAGTTTTCAACTTTGAGCTGCCCTACCAGAAGAATGGTTCGGGCTTTATCCGCATGAATGTCGAAGAGTATTTTTGACTGAGATAAGTCGCAAAGGCTGCGGATTGCTCCGCAGCCTTTCTCTTGAAAATATTATTTGTCACATCTGGCAAACGATGTCCTTATATGCTATAATGTCGCTAATCCAAATACAAGGGTGAGCAGAGTGGCTAATAAGGAAATAAAAGCTGGCAGTTTGGAGGGGTATTTTCGTGGTCTGCGCAATGACACATCATCCGCATCATCTATTCCAGCGCAGTTGGAGGGAGAGTTTTATAAGAAACTCCAGTTCCCCAATGATGTCGACGAAAACACATTTGCGCTAAAATATATTCTTGTCATCATCCGAGACTTTGTGAAAGACCCCTACGGCCAAGACATACTGCTGGCTGTATATGGGCTTCTTAATGGATATCTGTTTGAAAGCGTAGGGGCGCGGCGCAATTGTTTCTGCGAAAACGTTGGCATTTATGATGAAGAATGCGGAAAAGATGTGCCGTTTAATGTATATTGGAAACCGGGTAAAGGAAACGATCCATTTAAGAAGCATCTCGACTCGAAAGAAAACGTTATAATCGGCAAACTGTCCGTTGCTCTAAGAGATAAAATGCGTATAAACAAAGGCTCCTTGGGTTACATCGACACAGCGGATAAAATAGAGGACATCACATTCGCTTCTTTTCCAGATCCAAATTATCTCCGAGGCGTTGGTTACCGAAAATGTAGCTTGGACGGCAAAACATTCTACGTTCCCCTGACGAAAGCTGAGCGTTTACAGGCGGCCAGCGCTCTGTCCATGAGCCAAGAAGGGTGCGGCAAAATCACCCCCATCGCTCCGATGGTTGGATCACGGCTAGTGGGGGCGGAGCGCCCAATCTATACTGTTGACCAGATTGACAACGGCATTTTGGGCGATACAATCACGTTCAATTCGGTTACTGACGGTATTATCGGTGATGAGCGCCATTTTGTCGGTGTGCGAGAGTATCAAGGTCCGAATCTTTTTGGCTTCAAGAATACTTGGCATAACAGCCTGACGGTGAAAGACGGTCAGGAATATATTTTACGGCTTTTTGTTCACAATAACAACCCAAACGGCGCAAGAGCGGTTGCGCAAGATGTAAAAGTTGCTTTTGGTATTCCTATCGTATCAGACAACAACTTTAGAATATATGGTCGACTTGCTGCGTCGAACGCTACTCCGTCCGAATATTGGGATTATGTCGAGCTAGAGAGCTCCAGCAAGTTCCACTTGGAGTATGTGTATGGCTCCGCTCTCCTTGAAAATCATGGCATTGGCAAGAACGGTGTGAAATTAGGCGATAAAATTGTCACTGCCGCTTCTAAAAACGGCACTTGGATTGCCTACGATAGCCTTGAGGATACAATTCCGGGCGGCGAGTCGAGCGTGAGTTATGTCACTATCCGCGTCAAAACAGTTTTTGATACCGACTTCCGAGTTGTCCAGAAAGTCCGCATCCTCGGTGATAACACTTGGCACAACTACGTTGATGTCAAAGTTGGCGATAGAATTGAGTTCCAGACCCAATACAAAAACACCGACTTCCGCGACAATACTCATGAGAACGTGACAATGCGAGCCGTTTTGCCTAAAAACCTCAAATATATCGCTGGCTCCACTCTACTCTTCACTGCTAGAACCCCAGACGGTATGGAGAAAGAAGACGGTATTGCTGGAAACGGCATCTACATCGGCACCTATGGTGTGGGTTCTAATGTTTGTGTCCGCTTCACCGCCGAAGTTGTTGACGAGAACCTCGCTGACGGCACCACAGGTCTCGTGAACTGGGTTCAAGCTAGTGTTAATGGTGTCATGCTCCAAGATTTCACTACTATCTGCGTGATGAAAGAATAACACCGTTTGTAAGCACCGCCACCCCGCATGTGGCGGCTTTCCATTTTCCAGCCCGCGAGGAGCTAGGGATTTTCTACATCTGACCATCTGATAAAAATCATAGTTTTGGAGATCGGGCACAGCAAAGGCAGCGAACGGAGCGGCCGGTGTTCCGATTGTTGTTGTTGGACGGATTGATGGTGCTGGTGCCGTTGAATCTGAGGTTGTAGGCGTTGTCGCTGCTAGAGTTTGGTGTAGACGACCAGTAGTTGCCGTTGTTACCGGCATTCTCGAACAGGTTGCTGGTATTCTGGTTGACGTCGCCGCCCCTAACCTAAAATACCACTGAAATCTGAGGTCAGCCGGAAGTCGCTTGTGTTTCATATAAGCCATAGCTTACACTTAACTATCTAGCCTGCTGCTGGGTCGCAGCTTGAGGGGACTTCACGATCTCCTGATAATTGACGAATCAGCCAAAGCGGATTTGTTCAGGCTTCGACCTATGCGCCGTGGGTTTTTACGCCCACGAGGTTATTATAACATTTTGAAGGGAGATCGGGCACAACGAAGGCAGCGAACGGAGGCCGTCCCGGACCGATTGATGCTGTTGGACGGATTGATGTTGCTGGTGTCGTAGAATTCAAGGCTGTAGGCGTTGCTGCCGTTAGAATTTGGTGTAGACGACCAGTAATAGCCGTTGTTCCCGGCGTTGGCGAACAGATTGCTGGTATCCTGGCCGACGTAGCCGCCCCTAACGAACCACACTGAAATACGATGTCGGATAGAAACCATTTGAGTTCGATATAAGTCGTAACTTACATAAATTATCTAACCTGTCGCTTTTTATCGCTTGAGGAGGTTTCACGATCTCCAAGAAAAGAACGCTGTCGAGCCGGAGCATAGAGAACCCAAGGCGTGACCACTGTTCCTGTAGGGTTTTATACCTACACAACCATTATAACATCGTGGACGACAACCAGCCGCGACAGCCCAAAACAGGTTGTATTTGCAAATCAGTAATTGCCCGTATTTTGTAAAACCTCCGTCAAATCATAGTAATTTCCATCTGCTTGCTGCGCTAGAGGATGGTATCCATCAATATCTGCCACGCGAAACCCAATCACGTTTTTTACATTTGGCAACTTTCCATATGACCGAAGTTCACCTTCCAACACTGCTTTTCTAATGGGCATATATTCCACTGTTCCGTCGCTCATCAAGAAAAGAGCGGTCTCGCTGATTACGCCTCCCTGCCCAAATATTGTAATTGTGACATCAACTACTCGTCCCGGTAAGTTTGAGACAAACATTGATTCAAGCCCCGTTCTTTTGGCGTTAGATACGAAAACAGACTCTGCTAGTTTATCCCAATCGACCCTCGCTTGAACCACCCCATCCGAAAGCCTTGTGTAGAATCTCAACGCGCCAGGCATTATGCCGTCGGGAATAGAGCCACTAACGATGGACAGTTTTGACTCGCAACCTGAGCAATTCGGTGGCGTTTCACAGTTCAAGCAGTTTCCTACCCCAGAGAGTAAAAGTGTTACTTCACAGCTTTCCGTTTCTCCTAGCTGTATGCCTCCAATATCGTTCTCTATACTTTCCTTACTATGGAGAATAGCTAGTTCCTCATCTTTGTCTGTAATCTGGTTCTGTAAATTATTGATTTCAGTATTTTTCAAAGATGTAGAAATCGCTCCCCAAACACCAACTCCCACACCAAGCCCCGCAATTATTATCAAAATAACTACTGCAGACGAATGCTTAGCCACTTTTTTCAACAAGTCACCATTCTTTTCAACGTGCCGTGAGGACTCCAACTCGATCTCATCAACACTTTTAATATCTGTTATTTCGATCCGTTCGGATTCATCCATCTCTGGCCTCCATGTTATCCTTTAACTTTTGGTGGCCTCAAACAAAAAGCGACACCGCAAGGTGTCTTATTTCCATTCATAATCACGTTTTTAACGCCGATTACTTATGCGATGTCGCTTAACTAGGCGTTAAAAACCATAACTATAGTTCAAACGTAACTATGCTGAAAATAAGACATTACTATTATAACATATGGGCAGAGTTATTCTCAATTTTGCTTAATTTTAGAACAGTTCCACTCCCAAATACGCCCTATCCAAATCGTCCTGAATGACCCCAAGGTATCTGCGGGTTACTTCGTAAGATGAGTGATTGTAGATGTCCATAATCACTACGGGCGATACCGCCTTACTCGTCCAGGCATGGTAGCCCCAACTTTTTCTCAAAGAATGGCATCCAATTTTTCCCATAACCCCGACCGAAATCACCGCCGCATGAATAATCCTCCACGCCTGAACCCGGCTGATTGCTTTCGGTTCCTTCCGGTTACTAGCAAAGATAAACTCACCCCGTCTGTGCGGGAAATACAGCCGCAGAGCGTTCAAAACGCACTTATTCAGCGCAATGGTCTTGGTTTTCCCGGTCTTCTTCTCAACAATCGTTACATGGGCGAGGAACCCTCCTCGTCCCTCGTCATATACATCCGACCACTTGAGCCGGAGCAGGTCGCTGATCCGGAGCGCCGTGTGCGCCCCTACGACGATCAGGGCATAATTACGAAGCTGCCCCCGCTTCAAAAAGTATTCTCCCAGTGCTCTCAACTGATTTTTGTCCCGGATCGGTTCTGTCGCTGCCATAATAATAGCCTCCTCGTCTTTGATGCGTTACAGTATAGCGCATCTCGGGGCGAGGGGGCTTTGTAACATTTTTATAGGTCGGTTACATTCTGACGCCTCTCAGCACCCCACACCCTGCCTGTAGGATGCCCATTTCCAGATTTTTTAGTTGGAGGCTGTGAAAAAGGCTTGAATATCGCCGCCCAGAGTGCTAAAATAGGTATCACTTCTATAATTCTGTTACATCTTGAAATGGGGGCGCGTTTTTATGCTGAAAAAACGGATTCTGTCGGTAATTTTGTGCCTGTGTATGGTAGTGGGGATGCTGCCAGTCATCACGCCGACAGCAAATGCTGTTCTTATTGGCTCCACTAGCTATGGGGTCAATCTAAGCGGCTCGTATTATACAACTCAAAACCCATATTATCCAACATACCAATACCAATGCACATGGTATTGCTGGGGACGCGCAATGGAAAAATGTGGCGTTAATCTTCCATCACGACCAGAGCGAGATGGATGGGGTGACGCAAAGGGATGGTATGAGGGCGCACAAAGGTCTATCGCTGCTGGAAACAGAACTTTTTCTATAGGAATAACCCCAAAGGTCAATTCAATCATGGTGGATGGAGGCGGCGATCGTGGCCATGTTTCATTTATTGAGAGAATGGAAGGAACATATGCTTATGTCTCCGAGGCAAATGTAGTCATTGGCGAAAATACATATGGATATTATGAGCGCAAAATTGATACAAATAAAAGCACAATACTTGGCTACATCTACCTTGAACCTACCGCATCCGCACAAAACATCGGTGACGACTTCTATGCCTATATCAGAAATACTCACAGTGGGCTTGCTCTGGAGAATCACAGCAATAACGTCCAGCTTGCTACGGTAGACGATTACGATCCGCGACAAATCTGGCATTTCACTCATCTTGGGTTTAATCAGTATAAAGTTATCAATATGTATGATGGCCGTTGCTTGGATACTGATGGGACGAGCGTGCGGGTGATGTCGTATACAGGAGCCTCAAAGCAGCTCTGGCAAGTATGTGCGGCAGAGGATTACTCCACTTATACCCTCTACTATATCGCCCCTCCTGAGTATGGTGAAAGTAACGTCAATCATACAAAGGTTCTTGATGTAGCGTATGGAAATGATGCCTACGTTCCCGCCGGGAGAGATGTTCAGCTCTCGCAAAACTGGTTTGGCGGCAGTGGCGACAGTTTTGTGAACGGAGGCCCCTTCCATAAAGCGCAGACATTCCAAATTATAAAAATCAGCCAAGAGGATGTATCGCGTCTCATGGCCAGTGATCTTGGCAGTGATTTCTACTCCCGCATTGTTTTCAACGGAACCTACCTGCAAGCCGTAGGTTCAACGGTGAGTTACAGCAGTGGATGGTATATTGATGTAAAAACAACCACGACCTTAGCAGACGATCCCCGGCAGATATGGCGTTTTGTTCGTCAGAGTGACGGTTCATACAAAATCAAAAATGAATATAGCGGCTGGTGTTTAGACGTGCAGAACGGAGTTGCACAGAACGCTCAAAATGTTTGGACATGGAACACGGATCATGGTAACGATTCGGCGCGTTGGTATCTGGTTCACTCCCCAGGTGATTCAACTTATCGTATCGTCTCTGCACTCAAATATCCCAGTGAGTTGTATTCTATTGACATTCCAAACAGTAGCACAGATGAAGGCACCAATGTCGAGCTCTTTTCGCAGCGGTGGGACGCGAACCAACAATTCGCAATTTCCAGCATATCTTACACGCGCCCCGATAAGCCTGCTGAGCCGGTCAATGTTAATGTGCAGACTGCATCGGATATGGTCACAGTCACTTGGGACGTGGTGCCCTCTTCTGGCATATACGATAATCGCCAATATGAAGTGTGGCTGGAATATGAAAATAATGAGGCCAGCCCGGTAGAAACATCTTATCAACTTGTAGAAGGAACCAGCTGCACATTTAATGCCACTGATTCCACGCTTCCCACCGGCAACTATACTGTAGGCGTCCGCTCCCTCAACACGATGTATCGTGGCTATCGCTCCGATGATTCAACCGCGAACTTCACCATCGCGCCCGAACCCACCACTTACACCGTTAGTGTCAGCACCACCACAGGCGGCACCGCCAGCGGCGGCGGGACTTGTCGGGACGGAAATTCTATCACTGTCACCGCAACTCCCAGCGATGGTTATCATTTTGTCAAATGGACGGAGAACGGCAACGAAGTCAGCACCGACGCCAGTTACACTTTCACCGTCGATAAGGACAGAACTCTCACCGCCGTTTTCGCGGAAGATGAACAGCCTACTCCAGCCTATACGGTTAGCGTCACCGCCTCGGTGGGCGGCAGCGTTTCTGGCGGCGGAACCTATGACGAGAATACCTCCGCCACAGTGATCGCCACCCCTGACACCGACTATCAGTTCAAAGGTTGGACGGAGAATGGAACTCAGGTCAGCACCGAGGCTCGCTACACTTTTACGGTCATCGCAAACCACACACTCGTCGCCGTTTTTGAAAAAGAGACCGAGAAGCCGCCCACACCACCGACTCCGGTCACCTACACAGTTGATGTCCATGCCAGCCCCTCCGGAGGCGGCACTGTGATGGGCAGCAATACTTATCAGTCTGGCGAATCCGTCACAGTTACCGCAACCGCCGCCAGTGGCTATGAGTTCAAAGGCTGGACAGAAAATGGCAGTCAGGTGAGCACCAGCGCCAGTTATACATTTAATATCACCAGCAACCGCATCCTCACCGCAGTTTTTGAGAAAATTGCCATTCCTACCTACTCTGTCAGCATTACTGCCAGCCCTGCCGCCGGAGGCACTGTCTCTAGCAGCGGCACCTATCCGAGTGGCACATCTGTCACTGTCAGGGCTACCGCCAATTCCGATTATCAATTCGTGGAATGGCAAGTGGGTGGGAGCAAGGTATGTTCCGATGCGACCTATACCTTCATCGTCAGCGAGAATCTGGAACTTGTTGCCGTTTTCGAGAAAAAGGAAGAGAATCCACCCACTCCGACGACCTACACCATCAGCGTCAACGCCAGCCCCATAGAGGGTGGCTCAGTTAGCGGCGGCAAAAATTATACAGGAGGCGAATCTGTCACCATCAGGGCTACCCCAAAGAGTGATTATAAGTTCGTGGAGTGGCGGCTGAACGGCTCTCAGGTAAGCACCAATGCCAGCTACACCTTCACCGTCAGCGCAGACCAGACTTATATCGCCATTTTTGAGAAAGTCGACACCCCAACACCTCCCACGCCGCCGACCCCAACAACCTACACCATCACCGTAAACGCCAGCCCGACTACGGGTGGCAGTGTTTCTGGAGGTGGCACGTTTGAGAAAAACACTTCCATTACTGTCACCGCAGTCCCGAACGCCGGATATGAGTTTAAGGGTTGGGTGGAAAATGGAGCTCAGGTTAGCACCAACGCCAACTACACCTTCACCGCCGGCGCAAATCGGACACTTACCGCTACTTTTGAGAAAAAGACAGAAGAACCTCCAACGCCGCCGACTCCGGTCAAGTATACCATCAGTGTTAGCGCCAATCCCGCAGCCGGCGGCACTGTCAGCGGCGGTAACACCTACGAGAGCGGCGCGTCCGTAACTGTCGCGGCAAGCCCGTCCAGAAACTATCGGTTCACAGGCTGGTCAGAAAACGGGCAGCAAATCAGCACCAATGCCAGCTATACATTTACCGCCGATTCGGACAGAACCCTTGTTGCTACGTTCTCTTATACTGGCGGCAACTCAAGTAGCGGCCATACTCCCAGCATCCCTACGACCAATCCGAGCGGCACCCATAGCGGCGGCTCCACAACCACTCCCAGCCCCACACCGTCCCTTCCGGTCAGCACCAGCGAGACCACCAGCAACACCACAACGACCACGGCATCTCCTTCTGCCACGACTAAAGAAGATACGGCAACAATCACAATCTCCTCTGCGGTTGCCGATGAGATTATCAAACAGGCCGTGTCCAACGACAGCGATCAAGTTATAATCTCGCCCGTAGTCAAAGGCGATGTAACAAAAGTCGAAGTAACGGTTCCCGCCAATGTTCTGGATGAGGTTGGTCAAAAAACCGATGCCGCTCTTCTCCTTTCCACCCCCGTAGCCGATATAGCGTTCACCAACAACGGACTGTCCAACCTGTCCGAACATGGCGCGGTTACAGTCACGGCAGACACCAGCGAAAACTCCATCGCTCTCACGATCACAGCAGGAGGACGGGTCGTAGAATCCGTTAGAGGCGGCATCACGCTGACCGTCCCCATCGAACAAAGCGCCCCCGGAACTGTTGCCGTTTTGGTTCACGATGACGGCACTCGCCAGATCATCCGCAAATCTGTCGCAAGCGATGACTCAATCACAATCCCTCTGGATGGCTCTGCCAAGCTGGAGATTATCGACAACGCCAAGCCCTTTTCTGATGTCTCTGCCGAGAATTGGGCGGCAGATGCGGTAGCCTTTGCCAGCGCACACGAGTTGTTCAACGGCACCAGCAACAACATCTTCAGTCCCAACCTCCCCATGACCAGAGGGATGCTGGCGGTTGTTCTTCACAATCTGGAGAATAATCCCGGACAGGCTTTTAGTTCGGCATTCTCCGATGTGGCTAGCGGCACATGGTATTCCGATGCTGTTGCTTGGGCGGCGGAGCAGGACATTGTTTCCGGCTACGGCAACGGACTGTTCGGCCCCGGCGACAACATCACCCGCGAGCAGTTAGCCATGATGCTCTGGCGTTATAGCGGGGAGCCAGCCGCCACCAACAAAGAACTGCGGTTCAGCGATGCGGACAGTGCCAGCGATTATGCTCTGGACGCTCTGCGCTGGGCTGTAGAAAACGGCATCATCAACGGCTATGGCAACGGTATCCTCGATCCCAAGGGGCTTGCCACCCGCGCCCAAGTCGCACAGATGCTCATGAACTATCTGAAAAAATAACACCCCTCATGCCAGACCAGCGGTCAGCCCCAAAACAGCTGACCGCTGGCTTTTGTGTTATTTCTTGGCATAATCCCATCGACTTCTAATCTTGACTCCGTTCGCTCTCAGGCAGCGGATCACTACTTGCGGATGGACGTGGAAACATTTAGCGATTTCCTCTGTCGTGCGCATCTCAGCATACATAGCGACCACTGCGTCAGCATTCAGCCTCGCTTGAGCTTTAGCCCTAGTAACCTCAACTCCGTGTTGTCTCAACAGTTTATTGATGGTCGTTTTACTACAGCCAAACTGCTCTGCGAGTTTGATAGTGGTGGTTTCGCCGGATTGGTAGGCAGAAATCATCTGTTTGATGTCAGCCTCGGAAAACTCTCGGCGGTATGGCTGCTTCAGACGTTTTACTGCCATTTCCCCAAACACATCAATTTCTCGGTTGTGCCTCTCCGCATCATCTGGTATAATAAACGTAGCGGCTTGACCGAGGTTTTTAGCGGCCTGGATGACCTTGACTTTCTGGCGAATAATAGCGTTGTATTGGTTTGGGTCAGGCTCTGTTAAGTCCACCAGATAGAAATAAGCACCCCAGAAGGGTGATTATTTTTTGCTCACAGAAAACCCCTGAATATTTCTTCTCGTCGCAAAATCGCCCAAACCCTCCCCAATCCATTCCTCTTGTGCTATAATTATATACAAGAAACGCCCGGCAAGAGCCAGAGTAGCTACCGCCAGCGTCAAACAGGAGGAAATATGTGGATTGATGATAATTTTATGAACGAAGTTGGTCTCGCCAACATGCCCGAAGACGAAAAACGCGCCTTTATGGCTCATGCCGAGGAAGAACTTGAAGTTCGCGTCGGCCAGAGCATCGGCGCCGAACTCTCCGACGCCCAGATGGACGAGTTCGAACAAATCACCGACGACGATACCGCTACAGCTTGGCTTGAACAAAACGCCCCCAACTTCCGCGAAACTGTCACCCGCGTGTTCCAAGCCTTCAAGCGCGAACTCCAAGGCGAGCGCCAGCAAATCATAGGCTAAAAGTTCCCGCTTTCCGATAAAACTCCCGTCGCCAATACCCAGCCCAAAAGCCCACAGAAAAGTTGCCACGAACACGATGGCAACTTTTTTATAAAATCGTTCTGATAATCCTAGCGACGGCTCTTGCGGAAGACTAGATAAACCGCAAACCCAGCGACTGCACCGAACGCAACCAAACCAGTCACCAAGTAATCAGCCCGAGAAAGATTCAAATCTTTAAAAATCGAACCGGTCCCCGGAGTCTCAACCTTCGGCATATATTCGAACCAATATTCGTTCACCGAAACAACTTCACCCTTGCTATTCGTCGCCGTGAAATACGCAACATATTTACCAGGCTTCGCATTGTAATCCGACATCGGCAGAGTAATCGTCAGTTTACCGTCCTTGAACGCATCTTTCGTCGTCAAAAGCGGAGTTTCCTTACCATCTTTGTCAACGAAAACCGGATTCTTATCGGCGTCATAGACCTGAACACTCACCTGCTCGACGTCATCGCTCACAATCACGTCAACGATCGGGTCGTTGTTTTCGTCAACTTTGCCACAAGTTGGACCTTCACAAGGCTCATCCGGATTCACCGGTGGCTTAACTGGATTGTCTTCCGTGCCACCGCCCGGGATGTTCATCGCACGGAAGGTGAAACTCACACCATCCGGATACAACTCACCATCCAAACCGCGGGCTTCCGTCTTTGCACTACAAGTCACGTCGCCCAAACCTTCAGCGATCGTAAATTGCTCATTCGCAACACCAGTCGGCTCTGTCAAGTTAGCATTCCTTGTCTCTTCGAAGACCTGTTCGCCGCTTGCATTTTTACAAGTCATGGTCGTAGTCATCGAACGGATTTTATTATAGCTCACCGAAACCGTCGTAGTTCGGCCAGTCAAAACCGCACCATCCGTCGGAGCGATAATCTTAGCGCTTCCCTCTTCGGCAGTCACCGTCACGCTAATATTCAAGTCCTGAGCCGCAGCCCCTGGAGCAGGCAAACTATAGGCTATCGCAGTCATCGCAAACACAAGCGCCAGACCAACAAAGCCCAAAAGTTGTTTTTTCTTTCCTTTCATACACACTCTTTCTTTTATATTTTTGTTTGAATTCGCCAGAGCTGTCGTCTCGCAGAATACCACTCGCAATGGTATTACGACGGCTCGTTATCTTGTCCTTAGACTAGACAAGTGTCCGAGCTTTGCGCTCTTTGCGCTTTCTGATTATGATTATAATCCAGACGATAATAATAGTCAACAACAAAATCAGTAAAATCAGCACGAAAACCGGCATAATTACAACAATATGCTTCTCAACTTTCTCTTCCCCTGCTGCGCTAATCTTAAACTCTGCCTGGAAGATCCCCATGAACGGCGTTTCTTCCCAGTCTGTCGCAATATGGTACTCCGTGCCTGGATAAGCCGCAGTAGTCTTATCGCCACTCGTGTACATTTCCTTGCCGAACAGAGTTCGTGCCGTATAGGAATATTTCACCACGAAATCAGTGTTACCAACATTCCTTACGGTTGCGCCCGAATGCATCGGACCGCTAAACGCAAACCGTGTAAAATCAATATCTGTAATCTCCGCCGCTTCATTACTGTCGCCCGAAGAACGCCCAGTAATCACTGCGCCAGCGCGACCAACGGTCTCAATTCCGCCCTTAAACTCGGAATCATTCATAATCTGCGCCCAAATCACCGCATACTGCGAACCGCCCGGAATATCCGTCGGAATCGCCACACGGTACGGAATCACCCGCGACTCGCCCGGCTGAAGAGCAAACTCCGCCTCCGCCACATACTCACCGTTCGCGTTCTGAACCGTAATCCAGCGCGAAATCTGCGTATAAGCCGTTGATTTCTCTTCATCGAAAGTCAACTCATTATTCTCGCCAGAAACCACATACGGCGTAATATAAACCCGGAATCGGAACCCTTCCGTCCCAGTATTCGTAACCTTAATCGCGCAGCCTTCATCAGTCTTCGGACAATTCGTTGCATGCCCCTCCAAAGTCTCTCCCGCGACCAGCGTCAAACGCACACCACTCGGCGACATCTGCAAGGAGTTCGGAGAATCATTCTGTTCCCCTTCCGCCCAAACCGGCGCAACCGGCATCACTGCTCCCGCCACTACCCCCAGCAGGACCAAAATGCTTGCAATAAACTTCTTCATTTTTAAGCTTCCTTTCTCCTACTCCGCACGCGACTCACAATCCAGAAAATCACGCAGAAAATTAACAATAATACAATAAACAAGAACCAAATCGGGCACAAGAAGACAAGTTTCTCCGTCACGCTCACCTCATCAAAAATCTTCACCGTCTGCTTCACCCGGAAAATCCCCAAATGCGGAGCACCATCCCAAGACAATTCATTATAGCGCTTCGTCTCCGGCAAAATCGTCAGCTCAACCGGATTTTCCTCATTCGTATAAACTTCCTCATCACCAAACAGTGGGAAGACTTGCAGAACATAAGTCGCCTTCGCATGAATATTACCGCTATTATTCACGACTGAACTTACAGTAATCGGAGGATTAAAGATAAAGCCAGGAACCTTGTTGTCCGTAATGGACGCAGTCTTGCGCGTAGTACCGTCGATGCTAGCAAGCACCCGGAATCCAATCTGCTGAATCACCTTGAAGGCCGACCCTTCCGTTTGTTCGCCATCATCAGTCAGCATCTTCACATTAATCAAAGCATACTGACCGCCAGCCGCCACATCGCGTGGCACCCGAATTGTATATTCAATCTCAACTTCACTATCAGGCTCAATAGTCCCCGACGGCTTATCGACCGTAATCCACTTCGAAAGTTGCGTATAATCACTCTCTGTCTGAGAGTCTATACTATAGTTCTCGTCCACAATCGAATATGGTGCAAAATCTACCTCATAACGAAACTCTTTCGAGCCAGTATTCTGAGCCTTGAACTTTCCAGTATAAGTCTCGCCCGGCTTCAAACTTTTTTCAATCTCATTAAAACTCGGTGTCACTTGTAAACGATAATCCGGAATATCCACCGCTGATGCTATCGACACAAAACTTCCTGACGCCACTACTGACGCTACCATCGCTAGAAGCGCTACCAATGCCTTCCTAACAAAATGATTGCTTTTCATTAACCTCCTTAGTTCTTAACTTATTTTAGCGCAAAAATCCGAATATAACAAGTCCAAAACTCCGTGTTTTTATCAACCCAATCTGCAACCAAAAACCGCCCCTGAAGGGGCGGTAAAAATCCGAAAACTTTTATTAGCTGTTGGTGGTAGCAGTGATGACGACATCATCAGAGTAAGTGCCAGCGGCAATGCTAGAATCAACCACGACACCGAAGGTGAGATCAATTTTATCGCCATCGGTCACGCTAGCGTCAGAAGCACGAGAAGCGATCGTCTGAGTACCGGTCTCAATTGCGCGATAAGCCTGAGCCGCAGCAGAAACGGTCACACCTTCAGTCGAAGTCGCAGTCTTGAAGCCCCAACCCTTAGTACCCTTGGTCAAAGCGTTAGAAGCTGGGATGCCATTGTCAGCATCAGCGCCGTCGGTCGTCAAAGCGGTAACAGCATCAGCGTCCTTAATCGTCACATTGTAACCATTAGTGTTGTTGGTTTGAATAGTAAGAACCGTCGAGCCAGTAGCAGCTTCCTGGTTAGCCGTGACATTCTCAATCTTCACGGTGTCATCAGTAGCATCGGCCGTAACCGAAATAGCTTCGCCAATGATAGCCTGCGCCGTGACAGTTGTGCTATCAGAGACAATCGTAGCATAGGAGCTGAGTGGCAAAGCAGCAACGCCAAGACCAGCAACAACGCCCAAAGCAGCAATAGTTTTAGTCATTTTTGACATAATTTTTCCTTTTCAATATTTATTTTATGACCTTTGTGATTCTTATTATACACAACCACTTTCCGCATGTCAACAACTTTTTTCAAGATTTTTTACAAAAAACATCACCCAACTCGCCAAAAAGCCGCCCACCTCGGGCGGCTTTTCCGAACCCCTCAAACTGGGAGCTTTCCTACTTCCCCTCCAACACCTCCACCCCCGGCATTTCCCCGCCCGCGAGAAGTTCCAGCGCTGCACCGCCACCCGTAGAAATCAGCGAATAAGTCAACGACGGGTCTTCCATATATAAACCTTCAACAAACCCCGACGTATCCCCGCCGAGAATAATCGAAGTTTCGTCATCCCGTTCGCCTAGAATCTTCGCTAAGATAGTCGACGATGTCGCATAAGCCGGATCCTCCGCCTTCCCGAGCAGCCCGTTCCAAATCACCGTCTTCGCCCCGCTCACCATCCCCGCCATCTTCGCCGTAGCGATCGGCCCAATGTCTAGCCGCGTCCCCTCGCCGTCCGTGTCAAAATCCTCCGCAACGTAAATCTGCGCATGGTCCGATTCATACCCATCCGCCGCAATCTTCCCTCCAATAATAATCCTATCCGCGACCGGCAAGAACCGGTCAATCAGAGGCTGTTTGTCCGCCACCTTCGCTCCTCCAATCACCGCCACTAGCGGCCGCTCCGGCTCAGCTAAAGCCCCCCTGAGCATCGTCACTTCCTGCTCTAGCAACAACCCCGCCACTGCCGGCAACAACTTCGCCACCGCCACCGTCGAAGCATGCGCCCGGTGCGTCACCGCGAACCCGTCCTGGACGAACAGCGTCGCTCCCGTCGCCTCAACAATCTCCTTCGCCAGTTCCTCTGAACCTTCTTTCTCGCGCTTATCAAACCTCAAATTCTCCAGCAACAAAATCCCCCGCTCCGGCAACTCATCTACCGCCTCCTTAACGAGAGGCCCGGTCGCCTCATCAACAAAATTCACCACTGACCCAGGCAGCAATCCCGCCAAAGTCTCCGCCACCACCCTAAGCGACAACTTCTCATCCTTCCCCTCCGGCCGCCCCATATGCGACATCAAGATCAACTTCTTCGCCCCATTCTCCAGCAAAGACCGCAGCGTCGGCAGCCCCTCCCGAATCCGAAAGTCGCTCGCAACCGCCATTTTCCCCTCATCCGTCACCGTGAGCGGTACATTATAATCCGTCCGCACCAAAACTACTTGATCCTTCACATCCACATCCCGCACCGTCTTTTTCTCGAACATCTTTCCTCCTTGTTATCTATAATTATACCACACGCATAAAACGAGACGCCTATAAAGATAGGGCGCCTCGTAAGTTTTCGTGCAAACTCAAAAGACTCTAGACGTATCGCACCTTAATCGTATCAGTTCCGCGTTTATCTTTATCGCCAGAGACCAACACGACTTTCAGTTCTTCCTTGCCATCTTTTAGCTGCAAATAGCCAGAATCCTTCAATTCTTTCGCCAAGTCGAGACCATAAGTCTCCGAATACGGTCGCACAAACGCCGAGTTCGCATACATCAAACCGAGTTGGTTCGCCACACGCTGGTTCGGAGTCACCGAAATAATCGGCAAATTCGGCCGTTGCGCCGCCATCGCCCGCGCAGTCGCACCGCTCGCTGTCTGGCAAAGAATCAAATCTGCATCAATATTCTCCGCCAAGCGTGCCGCCGCCGCCGACAAAGCATCGTAGGTATGGTTATCAGTTTCCGGATCACGCGGCAAAGGCAACATCATCGAATGATTCTGTGTATAAAGAATCACCTTCCGCATCGCTTTCACAGTTTCGATTGGATACTTACCCATCGCAGTTTCGTCCGAAAGCATCACGACATCCGCACCCTGAATCACGGCATTCGCCACATCGCTCACTTCGGCGCGAGTCGGCTCCGGATTGTCCACCATCGACCCCATCGTTTGTGTCGCCACGATCGAAACCTTACCGTATTTACGGCAAAGCGCAACCAATTTCCTCTGGACAATCGGCACAATCTCTGCGCCCGCTTCGACCGCCATATCGCCACGCGCGACCATAATCGCGTCCGACTCTTTCACAATCTCTTCCAAAGTCTCGTCGCTCTCAACCGCTTTCTTCGTCTCGATTTTGCCGACAATCTTCGCCGTCGAGCCCCGTTCCTGAAGCAGTTTGCGAAGCATCCGCACATCATCCGCACATTGGATAAACGACAACGAAACATAGTCAAAATCACGCGTCGCGCCCCAATCAATATCCGCCAAGTCCTTTGGCGTCAAAATATCACCGCCAAAGTCTGTATCCGGCAAGTTCAGCCCTTTATTACTCATCACGACGCCGTCGTTCTCGACCACGACCTTAATCGCCGTGTCCGACACGATCTCTGCTACGTGCGTCCGAATTTTACCATCAAAGATATAAATCGGCTCATCAATTTTCACTTTCTCTGCCAAGTTGTATTGCACTGGCAAAATGTTATCCCCTGCGTGTTCTTTGACGGCATGATCAAGAATCAGCTCGTCACCTTTTTTCACTTCATAGTAATTATCTTTAATCACCCCAACCCGAATCTTCGGCCCCTGCAAATCCTGGAGAATCGCAATCGACTTCCCCTTCGCTTCTGCAGCCTTGCGAATCCACGCAATATGCTTGTCGCGCGTCTCGCTATCGCCGTGCGAGAAGTTCAAACGGCAACCGTTCACTCCCGCATCAATAAGTTCGTTAATTTGTTCTTCGCTCGATACGGCCGGGCCGATCGTAGCCAGGATTTTTGTTCGTTTAAATACTTTACTCATTCTTTCATTTTATCACTTTTCCCCGCCCCTGCCAACCGCCCTCTCGCGCCAACCCGCATCGTTTCCTCGCACTTTTCCTAAATCATCTGCCGTGCTATAATATCTACAATATGGTTATGCTCGGCAACAAATCATCCCGCCGGGGCTCTTCCCGCTCCGACCGTCTTTCCTCCTCAATTTCGCATACCGTCGCCACTCGCCGTCAACGCCCCGCCGCAAAAGTCCGCCTCACCGACCGCCCCGAGCTTCTCAAAAACCCCAAAGCCCGCAAAACTTCCGCAGCTTCCAAAAAAACCGCCAAAACTCGCAAAAAGTCCAACCGCCTCCGTCTCGAGCCGAAAAAACTCTCCACCCCCGAATATTCCCTCCTCGGCATCCTCGCCACCAGTTGTGCTTGTATCATCGCCACATTTATTACCGCCGCCAACTTCGACCCCGCCCGCGACGCCATGACCGCCATGGCCAGCCTCGCCGACGATTATTATATTGAGTTCCTCTACCCTCGCACCCTCGGCACCCAAATCAACGACCCTGCCCCCATTCTCTCAAAATACACCGAAGCTGGCCTCCCCTCCGTCCGCCTCAGTCATCTTCTCGTTTACAACGACGGTTCCCACGCTTCCTACGCCAACTACTTCAACAACAAATACTACAAATGCGACACCGGCCACTCCTACTTCAGCTTCTACCCCGTCGCCCCATACGGCCCCCGCGACTATACCGTCGAATATTCCCCCGATTGCGAAGAAGTGTTATAATAACACTATATAATATATAGGGAGCAATCATGGTTATTTTGCTAATCATCTTACTAATTATTTTACTTATCATCATCCCCGGGATCCGCATCATCAATCAATACGAACGCGGTGTTGTTCTCCGTCTCGGCAAATACTCCCGCACTTTAACCCCCGGTTTCCGCATTATTATCCCCTACATCGACAAAATGCTCAAAGTCGACATCCGCACTACCCCGATGGACATTCCGAAACAAGAAGTCATCACCCGCGACAACGTCACCGTTAATGTCGACGCCGTCGTCTACGCTCGCGTCATCGATGCCCAAAAAGCTGTCCTCGAAACCACGAACTACAGTTACGCAACCAGCACCTTCGCCCAAACTGCCCTCCGCGACATCACCGGCAACTTCGACCTCGATGAAATCTTGAGCAAACGCGACGAAATCTCCGCCCAAATCCGCGAAATCGTTGATGCACAAACCGACAAATGGGGTATCGACATTGAAAGTGTCCGTCTTCAAAATATCGAACTTCCCGCCGACATGAAACGCGCCATGGCGAAACAAGCCGAAGCCGAGCGTGAACGCCGTGCCGCTATTATCTCCGCTGAAGGTGAAAAATCCGCCGCTGCCGCCGTCGCTGAAGCCGCTCATCTCCTCGCCCAAACCCCAGGCGGCATCAACATCCGCACTCTCCAAACTCTTGAAAAAATCAGCGCCGACCCCTCCCAGAAAACCGTCATCCTCCTCCCCACCGACCTCACCGACAAAGTTTCCGCCCATTTCCGCAACTAACCCCCAACAATCGCCACCGGTATATCTCTTATTATCAATTATCGTCAATCACAAAGCATGACTAATTATAAATTCGCATTCCATGTCAAAAAATGACGATTACAAGAAAGGTTATCAGAATGGAAGAAGCGGTTTCTACCGCGGTTCCGGCAACTCTGATTACATGAGAGGCTATTGCCAGGGCAAGTGGGAATATGATTATTGGGACAGGACAAGGTCGTACTCTATTTTGCGCGACGAGCCTAACAAACCATCCTCTGACCAACCCTACGACCCATTAGCATACAAACCCTCAACCTTAGCCGCCATGGTCGGCGGACCAATCAGTCTAGTAGTTATAGGCTGGTGTTTCGTCGGGCTCATTTTATTCTTTTTCTGGATCGGCGGCCAGAGTGGTAGCTGGTGGTTCCCGTGGATTTGGCGAATCGCGTTCTGGGGCGGAATAGGTTTTATAATCATCATGAGCATCGTGGGCATAATCTGGGCAATTGCCGAACAAAAGAAAAAATAGCTAAAAGCTTTTCTACGCAAAAAATATCTCCGCCAAACAGAGATATTCTACACAAAAACACCCCGCCTGGGGTGCTTTTGCTTTAACTTCAACAACCTAAATGGTGAGCCGGGAGAGGCTCGAACTCTCGACACCGGGCTTAAAAGGCCCGTGCTCTAACCAACTGAGCTACCGGCCCATATCGGTTGCTAACTGTAAATCTTGGTGATCTCTGCGGGAGTCGAACCCGCGTTGACGGGATGAAAACCCGTTGTACTAACCGTTATACTAAGAGACCGTATACCTACATTCTACCAAAAACCACCTCATTCGTCAACCTCAAAATCGCTATAACTCAAAAATAACCCTTCAAATCCCCAAAACCGACGAAAACTACTTCAGCAACCCCCAATACCCCCTCCAGCAATTCACCCGAAATTTCAACGGTTTCTGCCTCAAGAACCGATTTCGATACCACTTCGGGAAAAGCTTCTTCAGCATTGCTCGCGTCTGTTCCTGCCCTGCCTTCCCCTCTGGATGACCATGAAAATCCTTCGCCGAATCAATCAACAAATTCCAGACGAAGAAATATTCCAATTCATCGCGATATTTCTCCAGCTCCCCCGCCTCATCGAACTTTCCATACAAAATCCCCAGCGCTTTAAAAATATCCAGCGACCGCGGATTCCACCCTCCCTGGTGTAACACCGAGCCCTCACGCTGTCGATAGACATACAACGGCTCCTCGACAAACGCAATCTTCTCCGTATACAACACCACCGCCGACAAAATCGCCATATCCTCATGAATCATCCCCTCCGGAAACTCAAGATGCCACGTCCAAAACTCTCGCCGATACAAATTCTGAAACGGTGCCAAGCCATACCGCACATACCGGCTCTGCCACCCCTCTTTCGACGTATCAACCGCCGTCAAAATATCCTCATGCCCGTCCTCATAAACCCGCCGCACTGCCATCACGGCCGCATCCGCACCGCTCTCCTCCGCCACCGTAACCAATTTCCGCATCGCCCCCGGCACAATATAATCATCCGAATCAATAAACCACAGGTATTCCCCGCTCGCCTGCTCGACCCCGAAGTTTCTTACCGCCGCCGCGCCCCACTTCTCGCACCGATAAACCCGAACCACCCCTGGATTTTCCCTAGCATACTTCTCGCAAATCTCATAAGACTTATCCGTCGAGTTATTGTCGACCAAAATCACCTCAAAATCCCGATAATCCTGCCCCAAAATCGAATCCAAACACTCCCCCAAATATTTCTCAACATTATAAACCGGAATCACAACCGAAACTTTTGGATTTTTTACCTTCTCACTCATTCTTATCCTCATTATACCATGCTCATATGCTATAATAATATAAGTTATGACGAACAAAACTGCGAACCCACCCAAAAACAACTTGAAATCCGTCGCGAAGGACACCCAACCTTCGAAAGAAGTTATCGCTGATTACAACGGCTACGATTACAAAAAGATTTTCTGGGAAGACGCCGACCGCAAATATGAAGACATGGCCGACCGCCTCGCGATTCGCCGCCTTCTTCCGAAGCAGATGGATACTTTTGTCGATATCGCCGGCGGCTACGGTCGCCTCGCCGACGAGTATCTCGACCGCGCGAAGGTTGCCACCCTCTTTGACTACTCCGAGACCGAGCTCGCCCAAGCCCACGACCTCTACGGCGACAAAATCCACACCCAACCTGGCGATATTTATTCCCTTCCCTTCGCCGACGATTCCTTCGATGCTCTCATGATGATTCGCGCCACCCACCACTTTGACGACATGCAAAAAGTCTCTGATGAACTTTACCGCATCCTGAAACCCGGCGGCGTCGCCGTCATTGAAGTCGCTAATAAGAAAACTCTCCCAAAAATGTTCCGCTACTGGTTCAAGAAATCCGATGTCAATCCTTTCAGCCTCGAACCCGCCCATCTCCGCGACCTCAACGAACAAGGTTTTTACAACTACCACCCGAAATACATCGAATCTATTTTCAAAAAGTCCGGTTTCAAAATCGACGAAGTCCTCTCCGTCTCCAACTTCCGCAGTGCTAAGTTAAAAAAGTTGTTCGGCACCAAAAATCTTGTGCGCATGGAAAAATCCGCCCAAAAACTCCTCGCCCCCATCCGCTTCGCCCCTTCAATCTATTACAAACTCGTCAAATAACTTTTCAGACAAATAAACAAGCCCCGTCGGGGCTTTTTATTTGGTAGCGCCAGCTGGAATCGAACCAGCATTGTAGACTTAGAGGGTCTATGTCCTATCCGTTGAACGATGGCGCCACAAACAACCAAACCAAGCATCTTAAGCCTGACCATACATATATATTATAACACGAAAACCGCAGAGCTCCACCCCTAGTCAAAACACACTAAAAAATTCTCGCAGCCCACCCCTACGAGAACTGCGAGAACTCCAAAACCAGGAAATTAGTCTTCGGTGCAAACGTAGCCGTTCGCTTCGTAGCTCGCCTGGACGCTTTCGCGCGAACCGTCCAACCTGCCTTCCGCATTCGTCGGCAACCCAAACGTAGCGATATAATCGCCGACCAACTGGTCCCGATTCGCCGTCAGGCTAAACGTCGCCGTCGCATCAATAATCCCATACTCAGCGCCAATCGCCTCCACGCCCGCGCTCTCCGCAACCCCGTTATACCAATCAATCATCCAGCCAAAATACCCTTGCGAAGCCTGCGCCGACTCATTATCGGCAAAAGTATAGCGATTCGTTAGTGCCACCGCTGACAATTGATCGTCCGTAAAATTCGCCGTCACCGACACGGAATGATTCGTCAAATTCACTAAATCTGCCACATCCGCCCCAAAATCCCGCGCACAACTAATAATCGAAATCGTCTGGTTCACAATTCCGTTATTATCTGGGTTCGACGGAACGTAAACCACATCCCGATTCGCCTCCGCTTGTTGCCACAAAATCGCAAACACAATCGCCATCACCAACGAAACCGCCGCCAAGATCCCTAAAATCACCGTCAAAAGACTCGGTTTCTTCCCGTCGGCAACCACCGACTTCTTAGAGAACTTTTCCGTCGCCGGTTGTAAGCCAGTCGGAACATTCATGCTTGAAGTTGGCTGCGAACCCGTTCCAGAAGCGCTCGCTCCAGCAGAGCCAGCCCCGGAGTTCCCCATCCGCGCTGCGAACGGGTTATACGGTTCACTCGTCGCCGCGCCTGAAGCGCCGTTCATGCTCGAAGCACCACCCATGTTCGAAGCGCTACTTGTAGCCGAAGCACCGAAACCAGTTCCAGTACCCATGTTATTCGTCGTCGGCATCGCACCAAAGCCTGCCGTCGAAGCCCCCGACCCAGTAGTTCCAAACCCGCTCGTTGCCCCAGCAGCCCCAAAGCTAGAAGCCCCAGCCGCTGTCGATACACCAGCTGACGCACCAAATCCAGACACCCCTGTCGCAGCTCCGCCAAAACCAGAATTAGCAGCCGCAGCGCCATCGCCGTTCGCCACCGCTGGCCCAGAAGTCACGCTGCCAATCGAACCCGGCACCGGCGCCGCCGGCACTAACGGTTCATCCGGCCGCTCCATCGTCGCCGACGGGTCCGAGGCACCAATCTGATCCATTTCGATCGACCCCGTATCCGGCTCCTTCGCCGCCATTCCCGCCGACGTCAAATTGTCCGCCGCCGAAGCCAAACTATCCGCCATCGACAAGCTCGTTGTCTCCGTTGGCGCAGAAGACGTAAAATCAAGCGCCGGCGGTACCACGCTCCCAGCCCCAGTAACCCCCATTCCAGTAGCCGAATTACCGCCAGTTGTCCCTGTATTTGTTGATGAGTTTGTTCCGTCCGGGTTCATTTTGCCTCCCTTTTTATTCTTGTTCGGAACATCTCTCTTCAGAAACATTCCGCAGCGCTTCAGAGCTATTTTTAAACATTACTTTTATTCATTATACTCCGAAAACAACTTTTCTACAAGCAAAAACAAAACAAAAACAAGTCAAAAACTTCTCTAACAACCCGCACAAGCGACAACTTACAGCGTTCGCTTCTTCTTTTCCCTTGAGAAAAACTCCAATCGATCGCCGACCTCAAGATTCATCTTTTTCTCGGTCTTCAGCGCCAAGCCCCCGACCTCATTCTCAATCAATTTCTTCGCGTCGATTCGCTCCTTCTGCACGCTCTCGACTTCCGCCTCACCCAAAACCGTCGAACCATGTTTCAGCCGCGCCAAAATCCCCGGAATCAACTTGCCGCGAAGCATCTGCCCGCCCGCAATAATCTCCGTCTTCGTCACCCGGAACACCCCCATCACCTTCATCTCCCCGAGTTCCGTCTCGACAACTTCTTCGCCAAGCAAATCTTCCATCGCCGCCCGCGCATCATCGAGCAACTCATAAATCACCTTATAATTCCGAATCGCCACGCCGTCCCGCGCCGCCAGCTTCGCAATATTCGTCGGCACCCCAACATTAAACCCATAAATCACCGTGTTATCCGCCGTGTCCCCCGCTGCCATATAAACATCATTCTCCGTAATATCGCCCACCCCCGTCGCGACCACATTCAGCGTAATCTCTCCCTTCGTATCAATCATCTTCAGCGAATCCACTACGCTCGTCACCGACCCCAAGACATCCCCCTTCACGATCACGTTAAACACCTTCGCATTGTCTTCCGTGTTCATCATTCGCAGCAAATCCGTCGAAGTCACATTCGCCGACATTGCCTCGTTCTGTGCGTTCTGCGCATACATCAGCGCCGCCCGCCGCGCGCTCTTCTCGTCCGGATATTCCATAAATCGGTCGCCGAAATTCGGTAATTCCTTAAACCCAGTCACCGTCACCGGCGTCGAAGGCGTCGCCTTCCCCTTCGGCCGACCCCGGAAATCCAACATCGTCCGAATCTTCCCGTAGCTACTCCCCGCCGCCACAAACTCGCCAACTTTCAATTCCCCGCCCGTCACCAACAAATTCACGACCGACCCCTTCCCGGTCTCCATATGCGACTCAATGACCAGCCCCTCCGCCGGAATCTCGACATCCGCCTTCAATTCCTCAACATCCGCAACCAGCAAAATCGCATCCAACAATTTCTCCAAGTTCTCCCCCGTCTTCGCCGACACTGGAATCATCATAATTTCCCCGCCCCACTCTTCCGGCTGTAGCCCATGCGTCGACAAATCCGCCATCGTCCGCGGCACATCCGCCCCTTCCCGGTCAATCTTATTAATCGCCACGATAATCTTCGCGTTCGCCCCCTGCGCAAACTTAATCGCCTCGACCGTCTGCGGCTTCACCCCGTCGTCCGCCGCCACCACAATCACCACGATATCCGTCAACATCGCCCCATGCTGCCGAATCGCCGCGAAAGCCTCGTGCCCCGGCGTATCAAGAAAAGTAATCTTCCGCCCATCGTGCTCCAGCTGATACGCCGAAATATGCTGCGTAATCCCGCCCGCCTCGGTCTCCACAGTCTTTTTATTCAGTAAATTATCGAGCAGCGTCGTCTTCCCGTGGTCGACATGCCCCATCACTGCCACTACCGGCGGCCGCGCCACCGCGTCCTTACTCAACTCCCGCCGTCCCTCTTCGGCCAGCTTCGACGCCGTATTCTTCCGTTCCAACCGCACATTCGCAATCCCCAGCTCGTCAATCATAATCTGCGCCGTCTCGAAGTCCAGTCGCTGATTAATCGTCGCGACAATCCCGTTCTTAAACAACTCCCCAATCAACGCCGTCACCGACAGCCCCAGCGCCTGTGCCAACTCATCTACCGTAATGGAGCCTGCAATCCGAATTACCTTCTCCGCGTCGCTATTTTCCGCCATCCAAGCTCCTTTCCTTCAAAGGTTTTCAGAAGCCCCAAACTTCTCAAAACTTTCAAAAGTTATTTATATCTTACACTTCCCCTTATTTTACCATATTTCCCCACGATTTGGAATATGCTATCTTATTTTCTCCAAATGTCTCCTTGCCCGCTTCAAAAACTCTAAATCCCGTGCCTGTAACACCTTTTTATCCCTGTCATCCACCTCATTCTTCTCGATCATCCGTATTGCCTCATCCAAATCATGCCATTCCACACTAAACCCCCGCTCCCTCTCATAGTCGTCATACTTTGGTATGCCCTTCTCTCCAACAACCTTCCCCACAAATCCCTCCGACACATCATGAAGCCCCCACCCAAAAATATCAGTTTCCACTCTCCCTAATCTACCAATTACTTCCGCCGTACATCCCGCCTCTTCTCGCACCTCCCGCTCCACTGCCTCAACCAAACTCTCTCCCTCCTCTACGCCTCCACCCGGAATCTTATAATACTCCGATTTTCCAACGTTGATAATCGCCACCTTCTCTACATCATCCAATAGCACCATTCTCGCCGCATTTTTTATCTTCATCTTTACCCTTCCTTAAATATTTACCTCATTATAACTCATAATTACCCCTCCCTACAACAAGGAGACTAGATCAGCCATCGATTGCTTATCAGACATCCAGGAACGTACCGTTCGAACCGAAAACCGTAGAATGGCCCCTGTTAACATTGACAAATTTAAGAAAGTATGCTACGATGGTAATAGATACTCAGTAATTCCACAAAATCAATTCATAGGAGGGGCTAATATGAACAAATGGGAAATTAACAGAGTAAGCACACCTGAGCGTATCTTCGACAAGATTAAAACGGAGATGGCTCGACCAGTCGGCATCGTAATCTTCGGAGCTGACTGCAAATTAAAAGATGAGGTCGTAAACAAGACAGTAAGTAACCTGCCTGGTCTCGCAACCAGCACTAATGCGGCTCCTACCCCCACCCTGGTAAGGCATATTCAGAATCACGACATCGTAGCCGTAATACTGACACCAGAAGAGTCTGCCATTCACGGACTACGACACGAACTGGTTAAGGTAATGCGGAACGCTGGAGCGAAAACCGTAGTTGGCATCTACGCAAAAGCAAAAAAGTATTCGCCAAAAGCCTTGACGCGACTACCATATGCATCTGCAGTAAATCAGCAGAGTCAGGCTATCGAGCAGAGCAACCCGACCGCCGATGGGTTAGATTATTTCATCGTAGTCGAGGATGGATAATATGGAAACTACGAGAATTTTCTAGAGTGACTTCACCGCCAAGTAAGACATCTCCAAAATGATGACGGACAGCCCGCCGAGAGGGACATATTCTACGAACTCAATGAACTTTGGGGTGACCTTGTATCACGAGCGCCGTAAGACCCAACGAACAATATACCCTCGCTAAGAAGCTAGCGGGGGTACTTTTTCGTTAGATTTATCTTGCAATTGGAATAATCCGACCGAGAATGTGACGAAAATGGCAAAGCATTGGATCAACTGACAAGCCACGCACCCACAAGACGGTTCAAAATACTAACAACGTTTATTAGCGAACATCACATATCTGTTGAAACTAGCGAAGCAAGCCGTCGATCTCTACAAAAGTTCGAGCAACAAGCTGAAAAACAAACTACTCAAAACTATTTTCTCGAACCTCAAAACAACCAACAAAAAAGTCGATTTCTCTCTGCTAAAAGGAATCGACACAGTCTTTTTTACTCCTAAAAAATTGGCTCCCCAAACTGGACGATTTTAGAATTGCCTGCTATGAATATGATCGACTATACGGACGTGCTTTAGCGGAATTTGTTAGCAAAAATCTTCAAACTATGGTTTAGTTTCGCGGTTTTATCCCACAAAGCAGGCTGAAGTTTCTATTTTTACAGCATATTTCAACTTTATAAACAAATACTTAGTATCAATTACCCCTACGTCCCAGCGCAAAAGAGCCGCGGCTATCCCAAAGCAAGCGGCTCTTTTTGCGCTGTTAAAAATTAAAGAAATTCAAAAACATTAGAATCTCGCCACAAAGCAGGCGGTACTAAAAAGTTTATATCGTCGATCATCTGGTACGTTAGAAGACCTCATCTATCGGTTTCCAACGCTCATCTTGAACACTTTCGCTCCACTCCGTATTGTTGAGAAATAGTTCACCATTATGGTTACGTACAAAGCCCCAATTTACTTTGTTTTCTTTTGCGTAACTCTTAAGCGCCTCGAATTTGTTAAAAGCATTTTGATCGATATTCTGAGATTCACCACTAGCAGATTCACCGCCCTTAGTTTCTATTAGCCAAATGGAGCCATCTATTTTCTTTACGATATAATCAGGGTAAAATAAACGTTGTTTACCAGCGCCTGTCAAATAGACAATCGACAAATAGTCTTGACCGGTGTCACCATTCTTATATACCCAATCAATGGAACTGCGTTTGTCTTCGCAATACCTTTCAAACATATTCTCAGAAAAACTATGCACACGGATTGTCGCAAAACCAGAAGTATACTTCTTATAAGCATTTGTTCGATATTCGACTTCATTCTTTACGTTAGTATCATATTTAATAAAATCATCTTCAGGAATCTTAAACTCTGCCTTCTTCTTGTCAACAGCAAGACGCGCTTGTACCTGATCAGTGATTTCTGCCGAAACCATCTGACAGAGAATTTTCAACGTATGTTCATTATTGATAGCAAAAGCATAAAACTCAGGACGTGATAATTTGGCGAGTTTATATTCCGATCTCACGCCCTTGAGGAATAATCTTTCGAGAATGGTACGAACTTCATATTGTTGGAGATCAAGAATAGTTTTAAGTTCATTTGTTGAATGGAGCATATGGATACCGTGAATATGTGTATCAACTTTTACGGCCATTTGTATCATCTCTGCATTCTCAATAGAAGCAATTTTCTCGAATCGTCCACGAAGCATTTTACGATAAATTTGATCGCCAAAAACTAACGGCATAGTTTCGTCGTTACGCATTTTTTGTATATTTAGTTCATAATCATCCGTTAGGCTATATGTAACTTTAATTTGATTATAAAGGCGCTCTAAAATCTCGCGTGCACCGATGCCAGAATAGTCTAGGTCACGATTTTCTTTAACTAGCGTAAACATCTTGCACTTATCTTTCAGATAAAGATGACGCATTTCATAAGAACGCTCAACGTTTTGCAGGAGACCATTCCTGTACTCCTGATCAAAAGTATAGACATAACAACAATCAAGTGCCTCGTTTTCGTAATGATGCGCCTCTGGCATTCGACGAATGCGACCAATAGTCTGAATTGTAAATTGCTCATTCATCCCCTCGCGCAATTTAATAAGAATTTTTGCGCGTGGACAATCCCAGCCAGTCGAAATTGCCTGTTTCATCAATAGAAAAGCTTGCTGTCCGTCATTAGAGATAATATCGTCATTAAGCTGGCGCTTGTCCTCAGACATCCATTTAGCCACCATCCCATTTGTATAAGTATAGCCCATCCTCTCAAGCATTTGCTCAATAGCATTTATCGTTTCCGGCTTACCATTTGGGAACTAAATCAAGACGAGAGGTCGAATTACTTTACCTAATTTATCATACTCAGCAATAATCTCCTTACGTTTTTTATCAGCAGTAGAAAGCAAAAGACCAAAGTCTTCATCAGCATTTGAACTATTCTCAATGCCCTCGTTAATGTAAATAGCGCGAGTGATCAACCCTGATGCAATTACCTCATCCTCGTTAACCTCAAAATACTCAGCATCCGCCACCTTAGAAGCTGTCGCAGATACACGAATTATATGTTTGGCGTTAAAAGCGTCTATAATTTCTTGGGCTTTTGCAGTATTATTATTATGCTCCTCGTCAACAATTATAATAAAATCGATGCCATTTCTATGTGCTCTGGTAATTTGATCAAATAAATTTTGCTTTTCAGAATCCTTAATTGCCGTATTGCCTTTCTTGGTGATCTTTTCCCAGTTAATGAAGGTTGTACTCCTATTAGTAAAACCACTAAGTAAAGCACCGTCAAGCGTTTGCGCATTTAGGTCTGGCGCATACTTTAACATTTTCTTACGACTTTGTTCTTCCAATGCGCCCTTACCTGGGCAAAGCCAAATGAATGCTATATTGTCTTGATTTTCTAAATATTCATCTATATATTCAACCAAAATAACCGTCTTGCCAGATCCAGTTGGTGACTTAACAATTATTTTTTGTTTTGATATTGTATTTTCAGTTTTATTTAGCAGTTGCTGAACGGCATTTTGCTGAAAATCAAATAGTGGGAGCGTTAACATTATTCACCTACCTCTCTTAATTCTTTACGATAGTAATAATCGGGGATGACATAAACATCTTTTGTGTGGAATAGTTCTCTTTGTTCGGTGTTAAGAATAACGTGACGCGAAATATAAATTGCTCGAATATTAGGAAACTCCGCCCAATTTTTAAACAATGTATCAGCATCTTCGTCAGTGAGAACACTAATATACTTATTCTTATCAATTTTAACGCCGTACTCTAGCTGTATCATTTCATCAGTATGGGCAATAAGTTCGTCAACAAATGTTTCACTATCTTTAGCAACAAATGCAGTCTTATAGTATTTCAAATTAGCCGGAATACCGTCAGAATACTTTGAGCCATTAGGGCGCATACCAGTAATAACTGTCTTTACGCGCGGATAAGTAACCTCTGAACAGATATTTGATTCATTGTTTGTACAGAGGATGAATTTGCGATTACCACCATCTTCTTTGTTGAGTTCAAGAACAGCTTGTGCAGTTGTACCGGATCCAGCAAAGAAATCAAGAATAATCGAATCATTATTGCTGTTTAGATTAATAAGATGCTTAATAAAGTTTACATTTTTAGGAAAAGTAAAAATTTCTGCACCCATCATCTCATATAAAGCGCGTTTTGCAGAAGTTGTTTTTAAGTCCATCTCATAACGAACCTTTTTGTTATCATAGATGGCATCATATGAGATATTAGTCAACAAACCCTTTATTTGCTTATTATCACTAAAATGCTTTTCGTAGATTTTGTCCTTTCTGATATCAAGTGCGCCTTTCTTAAATAACTCTGTAAATTTTTGCTCAGTATAAGTATTCTCAACAAAGTGGTCGTTCAGATAAGTTATATATCGAGCATAGCCATCTTGAATCAACGCCTCGTCCTTTTCACTAAGTAGTTTTTCTTTCTTCAGGATTAAAGATTGCCCTTTAATATATGCTGTATAATGTTTTTTAGATTTAAAGTCAGTGACAGATTTATTCAATGAATTCTCGCCCATTAATACTCGTTTACCGCTTCTTCTAATAAAATTACCATTCTCGTCCTTAGCCATATCGCTCGCTTCTTTTGGAATGGTCTTCTTAAACTCAGCTGTATTAAAATCTTTTACATAGATAAGGCAATATTCACTGGTAACAGAAATAAATTTGCCATTCTTGCGGCCCTTAGGGTTATTCTCGACAATAAAATTTCCAACAAAATTCGTATCACCAAAAATACTATCACAAAGTAGCTTCAGCGTCGCTAATTCATTATCGTCAATAGATATAAAAATTGCTCCACGTTCAGAAAGCAGTTCCTTTGCAAGCACAAGCCTTCTTTTCATAAAAGAAAGCCACTTACTGTGACGGTATCCGTCTTCAGTATCGACTTTTTTATCATCATATTCAAAACTATCTTTCCCGGTATTATATGGCGGATCAATGTATATAACGTCAATTTTTTCACGATGTGTTTTCTCAAGGAGTTTTAAGCTATGAAGGTTATCGCCCTCGATGAGAAAGTTATAGTTATCGTCATTGACTGTAGGAATCTCTCGTGACTTATCTTCAAGAAGAATGGGAACATTCTCAACCATCATCTCGTCAACTCGCTCAGAGTGTTCCTCCCAGACTAGCCCATATTTCTTCTCATTCAATTCATTCTCAATCTCATTAATAGCCTTTAAGGCATTCTCGTTATCTCGGTTATCATCCCTCAATCTTACCAAAAAACTTAGCATACGTTGGCGTTTTATCTTTGAAAGATTCGTTGTTGCCATTTTACCTCCTTATCAACACTTATTTATTTGACGATTCTATAAACTTATCAATATCTGCTTTTAAATACCGTCGCACTTTCTTTACGCCGATTCGCGTCGCTTTTAGCGTACCATTTGCATCCCAATTTCGTAAAGTATTCGGATGTACATTTAGAAGTTCGCTTACTTCCGTCAAAGTCAAATACTTTTCTACCTCATCTTGCTCACATTTCATAACATTATTATATAATAGATATAAGATTTAGAGTATAAGAAAGTGGAGCTAAAATTGTGAATAATGATTACTCTCGTTCTCTGTATAACCTCTATAAAGAAGGGCAAACTTTTTGCAATACTTATAAAAAGACCATCGATTATTTAGTAGAGGACGAAAGCAGACTAGAACCACCAGCGCAGATTCGCACGTTCTCATCCGGCGCTATTTCGCTGCCAGCATCTTATTTACGCACCAATATTCGCACGCTCGATACAGATAAAGCCCTTAGGGATGCCTATACTCATCTACAAGAGTTCAAAGAAAATTGGAATAAGAAAGTATTTCAAATCCTGGATCAATTACCACATATTAGCTTTCGGATGCAATTTGAGGAGCCAGGTAGCGGAACTAATCTACCCACTTTTAATTATCCGTTTATTAGCCTGACGGAAGATGTAGAGGAAGTGGTCGAATGTTTTTGCGATTTAGAAGACAGGGTAGATACGCTCTATAGTATTATCAGCGATTACGAAGATCTTACCTCTAGGGCAGTTATCCAAACAAATAATCTCAACTCACCTATACGACAAGAGCCAGAAGTGGTTTACCGCCTTACTTATGATGCTATGTCCGGCAACCTTTACCTTAATGATACCGAAATATACCATTGCAACCTCGATAGTAAGCTCGAACAAGCCATCATAAGCGCGTTAGAGCATCCTCGTCAAAGCGTCGAAGTTCAAGGCGATCTCGCATCTGCTATTGGCAATATTAAGATTCCGCAAGAGTTGCGTAGATTGCTATTCCGAACCGGTAAAGGCAGTTTTATGATCAACCCAATTATTACCGCTGACGATCTCGTTAAGCGCAAGCTCAACCAAGACGTTATCGACGCCAAACTTCAAAAGCCTTCAAAATAGTTCAGAAATCTTAAATATCTTTCAATAACCCAGCCTATTTTTTATATCTTCCGATAATGGAAGTATGAATACTAAACCCCTAAAAGCGACTGAAAACTACTCGCCGGATGATATCCAAAAGCTGGTAAAGTTTTTCGCGCTTTTATGGGAAACTGACAAGGAGCTGAAACAAGGTTATGAAAATTAAAGATGTAATTATCAAGCCAGCTACATCCAGCAAAGGACTAATTGGCTTCGCCAGCCTGATCCTCGACGATCAGATCGCGCTAAATTCGATTGCGATTTATCGTAAACTAAGTGGCGGTTATCGCTTACTATATCCATCCAAAAAGAGCGCGACTCTTGAACGGACAATATTCCACCCAATAGATTCCGCAACTAGCAAGGCGATCGAAGACGCGATCTTTGCGGAATGTAAAAATGTGTTTGAACAAGGTTGTGAAAATGATAGATACGATTCGGCTAGTGTTCGACGTTAAAAAGCCGCCCCAGAGCTTCAACTTCATAACTTCTAAAAACGGCGTCATTAAAGGCTTCATCAACCCAACCAAAGAGATGAAAGCTTCCGGCAAATACTATCCGCGAATAACCTATCTTAAACGCCCTACACCTAACGGTAACCAACAACAAATTTTAGTTGAGTTTTCTATACCGAAACTGCTTTACGGTAATAATTTTGATGAAGTTACTGACACGGATTTCGACGCTATTCTAGATACACTATGCCGAGCACTGCACGAAATGGGTATATTATTTCGCTTTCCAGCAACAGTCGCAGGCTATAAGGTCGTCAAAATTGACTACTCCAAAAACATTATCTTCGAAGATGGCACGACCGTTTCGCAAATTTTACGTTTGCTTAACCTCGCCAATATCAAACGCGCAATGGATATTTCTACTAGCGAGTTTCGCAACGGCGGGCAAATTTGCCATCTACATACTAATCAGCGCGATATCGCGTTTTACGACAAGATTGCCGATCTCAAACAATCCAAAACGAGCGAAAAACGTTCTGAAGAAAAGGATAATCGTTGCCAACTTAGCTTATTAGATTGGCTACAAAGCAAGCGGAACTTGGCGGTTTTGCGTTTTGAAATCCGCTTAAACGGTGTTAAAGAAATTCGCGCTAATCTCGCTAGAACTGGGATAGAAACCGATAATCTCACCTTTCGACAAATGTTCTCATCGGAAATCTCGCAAAAGATTTTGTTATATTGGTGGAATCAAATTTTGTCAGCTATTCCTAAAGCTCCGCTTGATGATAGGACTATAGAACAAGTATTCTTGGGATTACTACGCAACAAAGACGCTACACCCCAAAGAGTACTTGCGACGCTTGGTATGTATGCCTTGAGTAATAGCCCAAATTTTGATGCACGCTTTGCCAAAGAAGTTTTTGACCATCGCTTTGCTAACGGCTCCTGGGCTAGAAGTAATAAGCTTGTACTTACGCCTGAAATACCACATAATTTACACCATCTACTGCAAATTCAAGAAGCGATCCAAAGAATGCAACCGACTAAGCTCAAAGATTATCAAGATCTTCTCTAGATATGTTATATAATAGTATCAAATGGTAAGTAAAAAGGAGGTGTTATGACTTTTGATAAAGATTATACTGGCACAAAAGCCTTTCTCATTGCACGGGTTTCTGATCCCAGCCAAAGAGAGGCTCTACCGGCGCAAATTATCCGCTTGAATGATTATGCTCAAAAGCTTAATTTAGATAGCGAGTTATTCAGCTTTGACGAAACTGCTTATAAAGATGATCGTAAGAAGTTTCAAGAAATCGTCGATAAAATTGCGCACTATCGCGGAAAGCGTATTGCCGTCTTTGACAAGATCGACCGCTTCACTAGAGATTCATCTTCTGAAGTAGTGCGTATTCTCAAAGATAAAGTCCGCGAAGGTAATTTGGAACTGCACTTTCCATCTGACGGTCTAATCTTTCATAAGAACTCACCCGCCTGCGATAAAACCCGCCTTGGGATGGGGATGGTGTTCGGTGAATATTATTCCGCTGCGATATCTGATAACGTAAAGCGACGTATCGAGCAGAAACTGCACGATGGCGAATTTCCAGGCTTCGCTCCGATTGGCTATCGTAACGCCGAGATTAACGGCAAAAACGAGATTATTATCGATACGATGCGCAAACCGCTAATCAATCGCGCTTTTGAAATGCGTCGCGCTGGTGTATCTACCAGAAATATTACTAACGAAATGCGTCGGCTCGGGCTAACTAGTAATACTAAAAATCCAAAACCGGTCGCCCATTCTACTATCTGCAATCTGTTCAAAAATAAGTTTTATTATGGCGTGATGACTTATCGAGACAAAGATTATCCCCACAAATATCAGACCTATATCACTAAAAGTATTTACGATGAGATCCAGCGAATCAGCGAAAATAACTGCACGCAAAAGATCCAAAAGAAAACTCAATATGAATTCACTTTTAAGGGTATTCTCAAATGTGCTATTTGCGGTTGCAGTATGAGTTCATATACACACAAAGGACGCGTTTATTTACGCTGTTCTAACGCCAAAGGCAAATGTCCTAATAACGCCACGGAAACCGGCATTCTGAGCCAAATAGAGCCGATTCTGGACGGTTTTACGATCGATGAGAACCTTGCTCGCGCCATTTGCGACGAGCTGAATAAGGACGCGATCAGGGCTAAAGAACTTCGCGAAGCTCAAAAGATCGCACTCCGAGCAGAATACCAAAAGCTAAACGCGCGCAAAAGCATAATGTATGAAGATAAACTTGATGGGTGTATTACTGCGACCCAATACGACGAATTAGTCACGAAAGACGCTAAACGCCTATGCGAAATTGATGATGAGTTAGTTCAACTAGAACAGGACACTGGAGCAGCCGAAATCACTACTTCTCATCTGTTAGATCTCGCTTCGCGCGCTAGCGAACTATTCAAAAGTTCTAAACCTGCCGTCAAAAATCAAATTCTCCGACTTTTAGTTTCGAACTTAAAAATCCAACAAAAAAGACTCCAATTCAATCTGTTAGAGCCTTTTGCTATGTTATCAAATTTTAACGATTGTACAACTTGGCTCCCGGGGCCGGGCTCGAACCGGCAACCTCGAAGTTAACAGCTTCTTGCTCCACCATTGAGCTACCCGGGAATATTAAACCGCTGACGACCGCGAAAGCGCTCGCCAACCCCAGCACACCAATCACATCACGACCAGCCGCCAGTAATTCCCATTATACCACATTTTCTCAAAAATCAACCCAAATCTTCACCAAACCGCAATAAAAGACACGAAAAGCCACCCATTTCATAAAAACAACCCGCCGCGCTCCACAAAAACCAACCCCCCCCCAAAAAAAACCAAAGAACCTAACAATCCCCTACTTAAAATCCACCATCTGAAACTTCCCCGTCTCCAGATATTTCTGATACGCCATAAGCAGCGTCCGCGTCGACTCCGTCAAATCCATCTCGAAAGCCTCCTCAAGCGTCACCCATTTCGTCTCCGGAATCTCCTCCTTATCTGTCTGCTCGACCTCCTTCTCCCACGACCGCACCACAAAGCACAGCGTAAACGGCTGCGTCGTCCCGTCCTGATAATGAAAGATCCGCTCCGGACCCGACATCGCCGCAAAAGGCTCCAAATCCTCCTCTCGCGCAATAATCCCTGCCTCCTCTTCCAACTCATGTAGCACCGCAGTCTGCCAAGTATCCCCGTATTCTGCATGTCCACCGACCGAGGCCCAGCCGTTCACATGTGGCGCATAAACCAACTTTACCTCACTCTTCTCGTTCGTCACCACCGCATCCACCGTCACCGTCAAAATCCTCATATCTCCCGCCTTCTGCCTCAACCGCCACATATAAGACCCTACATAGCTCATTAAAACCTCCTTTCCCCTATTATATCACACCTATACCTCTTGCCAAAAATCCCCTTTCATGCTAAAATACTACTATCTAGTGGAGCGTCAATGCTCCACTTTTTAGTTAAATAAGCATAACCGCAAGCAAAGTTAAATAACCCTAATCAACAAACTTAGCCGCAAAAAACAATAATCATCATGGAAGCCTTCATCGAAGAATACCTCAGCCCCGACAAGATTTTCATCACCGTCGCCGTGCTTGCGACGCTATCTCTCTTTTTGGTCTCCGTTCTTGCCGGCGTCAGCATCCGCCGCCGCGCCCGCGACGAGCTGGAACGCTGCCGTTATCGCCCCCGCAAACACCTCATGGTCGGCGCCGAAAAAGCCTGCTTCCAACTCTTGAACGACCTCTTCGGCCAGCGTTTCTACGTCATCCCTGGCGTCGCCCTTTCTTCCCTCTTAAGCCACAAAGTCGGGCTCCAAGATCGCCGCGCCGCCTACAACTTCATCAAGGATAAAACCGTCGATTTCGTCCTCTGCAACCAACGCACCCTTCGCCCCGTCTGCGCCGTCAAACTCGAAGACGAAAAGTCCAAAAAACCCGACAAAACCCCTGGCGCCAGCCCCGAAGACATGGCCAAATTCTTCAAATCCGCCCGCATCCCCTTCGTCTACCTCCGCGAACCGACGAAAATCACCCGCACCCGCGTCATCGACGAGTTTTCCCGCGTCATCTACGAAACCAGCACCATGAAACCCCTCCCCCGCGGCCGCCGCAAGAAAACCGCGAATGACACTCCAGCGACCTACAAAACACGCCAGAAAAAGTCCACGGACGACCTCGACGCCACTCCTAAACGCAAAAAATCCACCCGCAACACTGGCGCCGCTCCCGCATCCTCCGCCGCAGAAACCGCCTCATCCGTCGCCAAAATCCCCACTCCCGCAACCCCCAAATCTACCAAATCCACCCCGAAAAAATCCTCCGCCAAGTCAAAAGCCTACGACGATTACGAGGACGACATCTCCGACGAAGAGCTCGAGAAATACTTTGAATAACCCGCCAAAAGCCAGATAAACAACAGACAAACCACAAGAAATCGCCCTCGAAAGGGCGATTTCCGCGCGACTGCCAGGATGGCACCGTAACTGCCGCTGAGACCGACCAGATTTGGGCCAGTCAAACCAGCCCAAACCCAATCAAGCCCCGTTATTTTACGATCGTAAGTGAAATCTTGCGACCGTCTTTGTCAATATCAAGAATCTTGAAATTCTTGCGTTCGTTCAGCGTGAAGACCTTTTCAGGATCAACATCGTTGCCGTTCCCAAGTTCAGAAACATGCACCAAAGCTTCAACCGCTGGAGAAATCTGTACGAAAGCACCAAACGGCGTAATCCGAGTAATCGTACCCTCGACTTCGTCGCCGCGCTTCAAATTCTCTACCTCAGAAAGCCACGGATCTTCCGTCAGCTGCTTCATCGAAAGTGACAAGCGCTCTTTGTCGATCGCGATAATCTTCGCATCGACCGTCTCGCCAACCTTCACATAATCAGATGGATTGTTCACACGCTCCCAAGAAATCTCAGAAATATGAATCAAACCTTCAACTCCGTCAACGTTCACAAACGCACCGAAGTCCACCACGCCAGTCACCACGCCTTTCACGACGTCGCCGACATGAAGCTCAGCGAAACGCTCTGCAAGGCCATCCTTGACGGCTTCCTTCTCGGAGAAAATCAACTTATTATCTTTGCGGTTCGCATCCAAGATGCGCACTTTCATCGGCTTGCCGACCAATGAATTCAAACGCTGCAAGATTTCATCTTTGTCTGCCGAGCCAACCCGCGGATAGTGCTCCGCCGAAAGCTGAGAAACCGGCAAGAAACCGCGAATCCCTTCATATTCAGCCAAGAGGCCACCACGGTTCGCGTCGAATGGAGTCACCTCAATCACTTCAGCGCCATCAAGACGAGCCTGGATTTCATCCCAGCCCTTCTCTTTCGCAGCCTTGCGAAGCGACAGAAGAATGCTACCATCCCCCATTTCCGCCTCAATCACCGAAGCGGTCACTTCGTCCCCGACGTTCAAGTTCCGCGCGAACGAAACCTCACGACGAGGTACCACACCGACACCGCGCGCGCCAAGATCAATCAAGATCTCGTGCTTGCGCATTGACAAGACGTGCCCGGTCACCGTCTCCCCCACAACTGCCCGCTTGATGCCCTCGGCACCTTCCAGCAGTTCATCCATTGTTAATTTGGCATTTGCCATATAATTATATAATCCTTTCTTCAGGCCCGTTCAAGCACCCACTCAAACCCGCGAGAATACAAAGCTTATGCTAACTTATTCGCAAACAACTTATAAACAACTCTGAAAACTTCCAAAAGTCTCGTAACTTATCTAAAAGTAGTTTTCTCGCAGTTTCAGTACTCTTGAACGAGCCCAAAATCTACTTATAATTATATCAAACTTTTCCGCCTCTGTCTATATCTAACGCCGCCGGTTATTCACCATCGCCGCTCCAGTCCCAGCCACGACAACCGCCACAATTCCGCCCAACACCCACCAAGCTGGTCGTGTATACCAAGGTCTGTCCGCCGTAGAATCCTTATCCTCCTTCTGCGCTTCGTCAGCATCGGTCTTCTTCGGTTCATCCTCATAGTCAAACAGATAATCTCCCGGCACCGGATTCTTGATCACGATATGCGTATCATCTACCCGTTCAAACTCTACCTTTTCCGTCGTTCCGTCGTCTTTCACGATATAAACCGCCTCTAGCTTTTTCCCAGCCTTAACCGTAATCGTCACTTCCGTCGGTCGCTCTTCCGAAATTTCCCCATTCTCCGTCACAAACTCTAGCTTATAAAACTCGCTATTCGTTCCGAACTGGTTCTTTTGCGCCTGATTCAGGATCAACGGTCTATTCTGCACCTTCGTTCCCTCCGGCAAGCCCGCCGCCTCGACCGTCAAGCTACCGCCCGTTCCCGAAGAAGAGCTCCCGCCCGTCGACCCAGAATTATTATCCGCAACTTCCGTTCTATCACCAGCCCCAGTTCCGTTACTAACCCCGCCAGTCCAACCACTATTCCCAGTCTGCGACCCGCCAGCTTGGTTTCCACCCGTCTGCCCCGGCACGTTCGGTCGATTCGGGTTCTCTGGATAATCCGAAATATCCGGCTCTTCCGGCCAATTCGGCACCTCTGGATTATCAGGAGTGTCTGGCTGCTCTGGCTTGTCTGGATCTGGCACATCTGGCTGTTCTGGGTTATCTGGTTGCTCCGACTTCTTAATCCAATCCACCGTCGCTACTGCCGTCGCCCGGTTCCCCGCCTCATCGCGATACTCGAAGACAAACTCCCCGTTCTCCGTGAACCGATATTCGTTCGACCCGCCATTATTCGTCACAATCGGCTCCTCACCATACTGATAGCCATTCTCATCATACATCTCATCGTCGTCATCCCCGCCATAACCCTCCCCGAGCAAATCATTCAGAGTATCGTCATCAATCTCCGGCGTATCTGGATCTGGATTATCCTCAATCAAATCCGGCTCGCGGTCCACCTTCACCAGCCGCGCCACCACTTCCCCGTCCGTCACTTCGCGCGGGCTATACTCGATCTCCACCTTCGGCGCCGCTTTATCAATCCAATGCACAATTACCGTCGTGCTACCTCGGTTCCCCGCTGCGTCCTCATACTCAAAAGTAAACTCGCCATTGCGCATGAATAGATAAGTAAACGGATCCAGACTATCTTTATCTCCGCTCATCTCATCCCCCTCTAAAGAAGTGCCGCTTTCGACGCCGCCCATTCCGCCAGCATCCGGATTTGGCGCCACCGCTTCATAATCGTCGCCATCTTCAACCTGGAGACCATTATTCAAAATCTTAATCTGCGACCCTTCCGGGAAAACTAGCTTCGCACTCACGCTCCGATTTACTTTGCGCGACCCGCCGCAATCCACTTCTTCCACATTTTCCGCCCCGCTATCGTTCACGCAAGTAAACACCACTTCCGGCGCCGCAATCGCCCGGCTAATCCAGTCCACCTTCGCAATCGCCTGCCCAACTTCCCCATTACTATCCCTGAAAGTAAACGTAAATTCGCCGTTCTCTGTGAACCGATAAGTATATGGATCTCCAGTATTCGTTGTCGAAGTCACCTCAATTTCCGTACTTGGATTCACCAACCGCGCAATCACATCCCCGTTCGTCGGTGTCATCGTACTATAAGCCACACTCGCCGTCGGTTCCGTCTTATTTGTCCGATCTTCATAGAAGTTAAACATCTTCGCCGCAATGAAACTCCCCGTCGCCGCCGTAGTCTGTCGCCCCTTAATCACTAGATAAGTCACATTCTTCACCGGCTGATACTCCCACTCGCCGTCCTCGTTCTTCGTCGCAAACTCGAAGTTCCGCACCGCCGAGTTATCAACATTCGGCCATGCCGACTGGCAAATCACTTCTGACGCATCGCAGTTATTCGAAATCTGTCCCGCCAACACAAAATCTTCCGTCGTCAACTCATTATACGGCTTATCTGAAGTTGTCACATAGAAATCCGCCTGCAAAATCCGTCCATTCCCGCCTGCCGCCGGAACGTATTCAATCGCCGAAAGATCTACCTTATGATCAAACTTAATTGCAATCCACCGTTCCCTATCGCTTGCATTCCAAGCCGAATGCCACCGCGTGTTAATATTCCCGTCAATCGCATAAATCGCATTCCCGTTTTGGTTTCCTCCTGTCGCCTGGCTCGAAACTCCCGCAATCGACAAGTGCGACACCGCCACATACTTCCTATATTCCTCGTCCGTATTCGGCGTAAACACGAAATCCTGCGACGCCTCGCTCGGTAGCCGCGTCCCCGTCGCGCCGACCCGCACCTGAATCGTTACATTCCCAATCCTCTGCGGCGACGACTCTTTATACGACACCCACTCGCCTTCATGACGCTCGCCATTCTCGTCCGTCGTCACCTCGCGCCACTCCATCGTCATATCGACTCCGACTACGCGATTCTCAAGGTCATTCCCATACAGCGTCGACGGCACCGTCGCTTGCGTAATATCAATCGTATAAATATTCCCATCCCGTGGCACGCCTTGCACATGTACCTTAATATCTGTATCAACTCCAATCTGTGCAATCTCTTCATCAGTCAGCTTAATCCCCTTCTCAGTAATCCAGCCATTACCGTCCGCCCCAACCGTCCAAGTTTTTCCTCCGTCCAAGCTATACTCCCATGCCGCGCTACTCGCAATATACTTCGACCCCAGCTTCAGCCACCCCGCCGTGCCCTCATCGCCATCAAACGAGAACGTCGCCACCTGATTGTCCAATCGACCCAGCAGATACTTCCCCATCAAATTCGTCAAACTTCCCTGCAAATAATAGCCCGTATTGATCTCGCTCGCACTCGTATTCGCTGCCCATTCCAACGTCTCCGTCAAAATCATCTCTGTCGCGATATTATATCCCGCCGCCTCTTGCTCGTTCGTCGGAATCTGCGCAATAATCGTCCTAAGCAGGTCATAAACCGGCACCGGATACCGCTTCATATTCTCCGCCAACTTCTTCGCGAGCGCAAACCATTCCTCATAAATATTCGCATTCCCGTTAATCGCCCCAGTTTTCGCCTGTGCAACATAATTCGCAACCAGCCCATACCAAGCATCAAAGTTCATATCAAGCTTCTCGAGTGCCTGCTCATAAATTTGCGCCTGCTTCACCAAATCATCACCATAAATATCCGCCGTCCGCACCAAAATCTGCGAATCCTCATACTTGTCAAACTGATTCAACGCCGCCTGCGCCATCGGGATATAACTCCCCTGATACGCATACCGCTTCCCGTTCATCAACCCATACGTCGACCCAGTCGCGCCCCAGTTATTCAGCTGTCGCACCTGATGATAAGTCTGAATGTTCGTATAACCCGTGAAGTTCGTCATCGCCCAGCCGCTCACATCGTTCGTCAGCGCCCATTGCCCGACCCCGTCCGCATTCTGGCTATAATTCATATACGCCACGTGCCCCGGCTGACCAACCGTCGTACTCGGCAACCCATACGCCGCCTGCATGTTCTGACCGAAGTTAGAAATCTGCCAACACACCCCGCCGTAACGATGAATCATCCAAAGGTGCGGCGCATTTGCCTCAAACCCAATCAAATAATTCCCAGAAATCGTTTTGTCCCCGCTCCCGTCATACGCCGACCCCTGCAACTTATACTTATCAATCAACACTTGTTGCTCCGCCGGATCCGTCGGATAGTTCTGCGCATACCAATAATGGTTACCAATGCTCACATACGGCAATGGCGGATAAGTGTAAGCGCCCTTATTCACCGTCGGCAACCAATCCCGCATCCACTCAATTTCATCATCCCCAGTTTCCGTCGCCATCACATATCGCATCTCCTCAACCTCAAGGTTCTCAAACACCTTCCGGTTCAGCTTCCCCTCGACCAGATACATCCGCTTATACACCCAATACCGATCCAGCGGCCGCGAAATGTTCGGACTATCCGCGCCCCCCGCAATCGCCCCAGTATCCCGAATCCAGAACCGCACCTGTTGCGAATGCGTCAGCGACAGCGCAATAATCATCCTCTGATACAATTCCTTCCGCTTCCGCCCCGGATACTCAAACATCGGCTGATTATCTTTCAAATCCGTATCCTTAAACTCCTGATACAGTTCATTCAAAACCTGCAACGACTGCAAATAAGTCCCCGACGGCTTCCCGCCCGTCGTATACATCCTAAGCACATCCAGATTATTATACAGCCACTCTAGCGTCTCCCGGTTCTCCGCACTCTCCAAAATAAACTGCGTCATGGTATATTGCCCCACATTCTTCATCAAATCCCGCCGCAGCACCATCAACTCATGCTCGTCACTCTCCGACACATTGAGGTCAATCTTCTTCAGCTCCGCATCAATCTCCTCCAGAGTATCCACCACGTACGGTTCATAATCCTCCTTCGCCATCTTCGCATCCGCCCACACAGAGTGATCCTGCCCATTGCTCCCGTTCGCATCCACCTGCAACCGTATAAACCGATACTCGCTCACGTCAATCCGCACATAATCCGCTTCTTGCCCCGGCAGCATCACCTCATTTTCAGCATTGTACAAAACATCCCAATACTGCGAGCCCGTCAAACATTGCCCTTGCGCCACGCTCTCTTCATTCGACCCATACACCCAGAACCGCACCCCGTTCCCCGCCGTACTCGTCGTATTTAGCCCCACATACGCCGTGAAATAATCATAACCATTCTCACGCGCCCCGATCGCCTCCAAATCATAATACAAATTCGAGCTCGCATGCGCCCACAGCCCCTTATCGAACACTGCTGTCCCGCCGTCATGTTTCAAGCTAATCTTCGACCCGTTGCTCGCCTGGTCCCTCAAAAACGTCCCATACCCCACATTCGCCCGCACCGGATCTACGTCCGAGAGATACATAAACTGGTCGTCACCCCTCACCAACTCATCAAAGTCCACCGCCATATGACTCAAATCCGCCGCCATCGAACGCCACGCGAGCGGCCGAATCAGCGCCAGCCCCGCCACCGCAATCGCCGCCAACACAATAACTAGCTTATATTTCCGTCGTATTTGTTTTGACATATGAAATATGACCTCTCTTATAGACCTTCCTTTACGGCTTTTCAGCCATTTTCCTCATTATAACACACGTTTTCTTCGCCGCGCAAGTCCGATTTAGTATGTAAATCTTTACTTTTAACTATAAGCATGATATACTGCTTATGTAAACCCGCTTCAAAAGTCTGTTTTTGAGCAAAACACTCTCCAATGCGGTCAGTTTTTGAATCAAACTTTCACGAGCAGCGGCCAGTTTTGAGCAAATCCATTTCTCACAGCGGTCTATTTTTGATACCCTCAAAACCACCTCCCACAACCCGAACAAATCACCCAAAACCGAACTTAAATCTCGCCTCGCCAGCCACCACCAGACGCCCATCCTTACCAGCCATCTCAAAACCCTTCGCACCCCGGGCAATGCCACCGCCCATCCACCGTCTGGTACCGCGTCAGCCCGCACTCCGGACACGCCGACCTCCGATGCAGCCAGTCCCGATAAGTATCCAGCGCCACCTCGACGAAATCCTCATCATAATATATATTATAGCCCGCCGCTCGATACCGCTCCGCCAGCTCCCGCGCCCGCTCCCACGCCTCCCGCTCCATCCGAATCCGCTCCGGATCCGTCCGAAAATCCCGATGTCCCGACAGCGCATGCCCGACCTCATGTAGCAGCTGTAACCCCCATTCCAACCCTCTCCGCCCCCCATCAAAAGCCTCATCAGCACCCTCTTCATAATCTCCATTGCCTCTTCGATCCTCCAAAAACTCCTCATAAACCACCGTCCTCGGCGGCCTAAACATAAATCTTTTACCCGCCCTGAACCGCAGCTCCGGATAGTCTGCCTCCAGCCTCGCCACCAACGTCTCGCCTCCAGCCGCCTCATTAAAAACTTGTTCAGCCGTCTTGCCAACAGCCCGCGCCTCGCCTCCCCGAACGCCCGCCGCCAGCTCGTTCGGGTATTCAGCCCGCGCCGCCGCACCATTTTTTTGCGCACCCGCGCCCTTTTTTTTATTCACCTCCATCCTAACTTTAATCATACCAAACCCACCCCCATATTGCGAGCATAACCGCTTCCGAACCTCCCGCTCGCCCCATGTTCGGGTTTATCGTGACCCTCAGTTCGGGTTTTTCAACTTCCCTTGTTCGGTTCACGAATCTCTCTATCCCAACCCCACAATCCCCTCCGTGTACATTCCCTCCAACGCCCACAAAAATCGACCCCTGAACTAACAGAAGCCGATTTTCTCATTTCATTGCCAGGCATGAATGCCAAGCAGATATATTACTTTTAGTTACGCTAGCCTCTCAACAGGCTAAGCATTTGCGCCTAAGCGTCGGTTTTCTTCGCTGGGCCACGGCGCGAAATGCGACCGCCTTTTGCCCCAGCAATCCGAGCCAAAGCCGGATTAGCGGCAAAACCGCCAGTATGACCGTTCTGACCACCTTTGCGGCCGATCTGAGAGTAAAACTCTTTGCCATACTTTTCACGATTCGTCTGAGCAGCTTTCAAGCCGCCAGCCTTCGTTCCTGACATAATTTTCTCCTTTTTCTGCCCACCAAATACTTGCTAAAACCCACCCTTCTTTCGGATGTTACAACCATTTTAGCATACCGCTTCCGTTTTGTCAATAGTTTTTTCATAAAAATTATGTTATAATCCCAAAAGTCACACTTCCCTACCCCGACACTTTCGCCCTTTCTCGTCAACCTCAATCAAACCACCTTTCAAAAAGCCCGTCAACCCCCTTCTCGCTTGCCACTTTTCCACCAAATGTGGAAAACACCTATTGACAATATTCGTATCATGATATAAAATAGAGATAACTTCGGCTATCGAGCTACCACTCGAAAGCCGAAGCCAAATGTTTCGAGCTAGCCACTGCGAGGTAGCCCGAAACCCAAAAGTCACTGAGTTCACGCTCGGTAACTATTACAAAATAGGACAGCCGAACCTACCCTCTCGGCGGTTCTTTTTTGTTGGCCCGTTTCTCACCTACCCCCGTCCGTCCTTCACCCATTCCCTATTTCTCGACCAAAATCCCTTCCACCCCGCCTTTATTTTGCTGTTTTAAGCCCCACAGAAACCCAAAACGGCCATTCCAAGTCCAAACAGCCATCCCGAATACGTTTATGCTTAAACCGCGCTGGAAACCGCCTTAAAATGCCTCCTAGACCCAAAATCCACGCCCTGATCCCCCTTACGAAAGCGTCAAAAACCACTGGACACGGCAACCCACAAAATCCGCCATCAAACACACTAAAAGTAAGAAACACGGCCGCCAAAACGACCGTATTTCTATAATTCTCCGCCTCGTCAAACCAGCTAAATCTGCTCTTTCAATACAATATCCCCAGAGATGTAGCGATGTAAAATCGTGTTAATCAGCGTTTGATATGGCATACCAACTCTATTCGCCTTACGCTTAATTTCATTCAAATCATTCTCGTTAATCCTAATAGAGATCGCTTTCGGATTCGAATTTCGCACAGCCGCCATAACTGATTGCCGCTCACCCTCAGAAACCGGTTGCGACAATCCCGCTTCTACAGAATCCATCAAATATCGCTCTTCTTCGTACTCACTCATTATTTTCTCCTCTATTATATTTTGCGTTTAATCTCCGCGACGGAAACACGGTTTTTATAAAAATGTCTCCGGTCGGTTCAATCACAAAAGGCACGCAACAAACATAACCATTCAGCAATACGACAAACATCAGCTGCTCTGGATGATTGACCTGAGACGGCACCTTCTCAATCGCCAAAAACTGTTCGTCCTCAATCAATCTTGCAATCTCTGTTATATCTATATCCCGTTCCCGCCGCAACCAAGAAGCCTTTTCCGCATTCCATCGTATCATATCTACAGTATATACAATGTATTACAAATTGTCAACCCTCGCTATAATTCTCCGCCCCAGCCGCCGCCCCGCCAAATCCGCTTCAAGCCCGTTGGGCAGGCCTGAACAAGTTTTGATATCAATTGTAAAAAAGGAATAAGTATGTGCTATATCGCAAACTACTAACATTTGACGGTTGCGGAGGCTAAGACGGAGAACCCCTAAAGCCCCAAAACTAGAAACTATCTAGCCACGCAACGAGCAGATAACCCATAATACCGATCATCCGTACTCGACGGGTATAAATTAGTCCCATTACTTGCAATGTACAAACTTTGCGCATCATCCACATTAGTATAGGCCGTGCTTGACCAATAATACGCCGCGCTCCCAGAGTTATTCAAGTAGCCGTTATCACGAATATCTCCACTACGCACAAAGAAAAGCGGAGCAACAACCGAATCATTCACCGACATAGTAGACGCCGCAGTTCCGGCAGAATTGTATCGCTGGAGCAAAGCCTTATAACTATACTTCCGACCGTAAGCCGTCGCAAAACTACTCGTAGAACTATTACGCCCAGAAGACGGTAATCTCCAACCTTTAGGACAAATGCTAGAAGGCGCATCCACTAAATTGCTCTCACTTGTTACTGCACCGCTTGCACCAACGCTTTTTATATCAATCCCAGTTCCAGCAGTAACCGCACTCCACGTATACCAATTGCCAACTTCGTAATGCGCATCATATTGAGCACACTCACCAGATGTAGCCTCAGAGACAGCAGTATTCGCGTCCTTCTTGCAGGTTCCTCCGTTTGTTCCAGTATATACTGTCTTTGTATAAAACTCAGGATCGCTAGATGGCACTCGGCTACCAGCCAAAACAAAACCAACATTAGCACAACTAGACAGGCCTCTATTATTTGAACATGTAGCACCGGCGAGAGGAGTATTTAGAATAAACTTTCCCTGGTCCCAAGAGCGAGATTGCGTCACGTTAGTTGTAATAGTAGAAGTAGAAATCGTAGACGTCGTTGCCGCCGTCGGGTTCGTCCAAGCTGCGCTCATATCGGAATTCTGGTATGACATACTGGCCGTAGCACTATCCGGAAACCCCGAAGCAGGAATATCCAGATCCAAATTCTGCGTCATCCAGCAATTGTTATCCTTAAGCTTCGCCACCCAATAACTTTTCCCATCTCGCACATCAATCAATTGCCTCGTCTCTCCCACCTCACTCGCCTCACACACCGCACTCGTCATTTCCTGCATATTAGTCAACGAGGCCAACCCGGTTATCTCCAGCGGCGAAGAAACTACGCTCAGCGTCACCTCATTCTCATAAGTATCCGCCGGCTTATCGTTCCCGATATGTGCCGCGAAGCTCAGCGTAAACACCTTGCTATCCGACTTGATATTCGGCGAATCGTTCCCGCCTAGCGCCACTCCCCGCACATTCTCCGGCATTCGCGAGAAACTCGTCCCCGCCGTCTCGCCCTCTATCGCATTATATCCCCATGAATTCACCGGCAAACTCTCATAACTACTTGAACTTGTAACGCCGTTAATAGTTGCCCCGCTATTCTTCCCTGTTAACTCCGACTTATTACTACCCAAATAAACCGTATACCCGCCCGAATTCTCCACTCCGACCGTCGCCTTCACCGAATACCTCGCCGAAGCCCCGCTCTCAGAAACCGGCGTCAACGTCGTCACCCCGACCGGATCTCCAAACGCAAAACTCACCGTCGAGGTCACAACCTCCGCCTGCGCCGCCACCCCGCCACTATCCTCACCCTCTTCCCCGCCCTCCAACGCACTTGCCGATAACCCCACCAACGGATTTGCCAACAAAAACGCCAGCAGCAACAAGCTCAGACCGCTCGCGCTCCCGGCAATATTAAAGTTTTTATAACCTCTTAGCATTATACCCTCCTTTGATTGTATGAACACCCAGGCGAGCCATCTCCCAATACAAAAATGGCACCGCAAGGGTGTTCACACAATGCATCTAGCAAATCTCTTCGCCAGGACATAGTACCTTACGGCGCCATTTTTCCTAACGAAAATTAGCCAAAAAGCAAAAACAGATTTGCTCTATCGATACATTATGTGAACAATCTCATTATACCACACAAAAACCAAAACCAGTACAAAAATCGAGCAAGATAAAACTCCCTGCCAAAAGCACGGAGTCTTATCTTGGTGGAGTAACAGGGATTCAAACCCTGGACCTCCGCCTTGCAAAGGCGGCGCTCTAATCAGCTGAGCTATTACCCCATAAACATACCGAGAGGCGAAGCTAGAATGATGATAGTTTGGATTTTGAGGGGCTGAAACGCGTCTCAAGACGAGTGAAGACCCGAAAAACCAAAATAGCTCATTATAGCGAGCTGAATGGTGGGGATATGTGGACTTGAACCACAGACCTCGTCATTATCAGTGACGCGCTCTAACCAGCTGAGCTATATCCCCATTCCCTTCATTTTACCCCACTTCGCCCGAAAAATCAAGGCCTAAAATTATAATACACCACCCCGCTCGTCAGCCCCACACCTCGCGCCGCCGCCAACTCCGACACCGTCAAAAACTCATAACCTTGCGCTCTCAAATCATCAATAATATTCGCCACCGCGTCCACCGTCGAAGCGTGAATATCATGCATTAACACAATCGCCCCGTCGTGCGCCGCCCCAACCACGTTTGCCCGCACCGTCGCCGCGTTCCTATATTTCCAATCCTGCGGGTCCACCGACCAATAAATCATCGGCTTCCCCAAATACCCCCGCATTATATCGCTCACCGCACCATATGGCGGCCGCATAATCGCCACTTTCCGCCCCAAAGTATTCATAAAAATCTGATCCATATTCGCCACATCGGCCTGCAAGTCCACCGCCGAAAGTTTTGACAAATCCTGGTGATACGAACTATGACTTCCGACCTCGTGTCCCTCCGCTTCCTCACGCTTCAAAAGATCCGGCGCCCGGCTCGCCATCGACCCTACCACGAAAAACGTCGCTTTCACCCCCTTCGCCTTCAAAATATCCAAAAGCCGACCCGTCGTCGCCGTCGAAGGGCCATCATCAAACGTCAACGCAATCAACTTCTTTTCCCCGGTCACCGGCACCGTCACAGGCGGATTCGTCGTTGCTGCTGGCTTTTCCGGCTCGACCGGCTTCTCTTCCGGTTTTTCCTCTGGTTCCACCGAAGCCTCCTCGTCCGTTCCATCTGTCGGCTTTTCTTGCACCTCCTCCCCAGGCTCTTTCCCTTCCGGCTCATCCGTCGTCACCTCATCCCCGCTCGCACCGCCAGTCGCCTCCCAGATCGCATTCCCGACCAATTTCCCCACTCCAAAAGCCCCGAAACCAACCCCAATCACTATCGCCACCAGCACCACGAACTTCAGCCACGGATAATACACATTCACCCGATGTAACCAACCACCCCGCCTCTTTTCCTCACCCACACCAGCCTTTTCATCGCCCGCTACATGCCGTCGCCCCTCGTCATCATCGGTCTCCCTAGCTATTTCATCCTCATCGTCACCTTCGACGCCCGCCTCTTCCTCGATAACATCTTCTTCTACAACTTCGTCAACCCCTTCTCCGACAACCGCCTCAGAAATCTCCTCATCAACAACCACCCCGCTGGCCACATTAACGCCTTCTTCGCCCCTATGAACACTCTCCTCTACAACCGGTTTCTTACCGCCTAGCTCCACTTCACGAATTACAATCTCCGGCTCCGTCGTCTTTTCTGTAACCTTTTTTCGATTTTTTGTTTTTCGTTTTCTGCTCATGCTGTCCCAATTATACCACTTTTCACCAAAAACAATCCCACAAACTCCATCTCAAATCCTAACCCCCGCTCCAAAATCACAAGACCACCCCCAACCCCGCGCTACTCCCCTACCACCAAAGCACACTGCCGCGCCCACTCATACATCGCAATTCCCGCCGCCGCCCCGACATTCACCGACCGCGTCGACCCAAAACTCTCAATCTCCCGCACATCATCCGCCATCTCGATCGCCTCATCCGTCAGACCTCCCCCTTCCGAGCCGAACAACAAAGTTGTTTCCTGAACAAATTTTTTAAGCGACAGCGGCTTCACTCGCTCCGTATGGTTTTCAACCGCCACCACTTCCCTGTTACGCGCCCGCTGGTCCGTATAAAAACTTTCTACATCCGGCCAATATACTACCTCCAAATACTTGTCCGTGCACATCGCGCCCCGCCGATTATACTTTCGCCGTCCAATAATATGAACCTTCGCCACATTAAAATTATTCGCGCTTCGCACAATTGTCCCCGCATTAAAATCATGTTCCACGTTTTCAATCGCCACTTCCAACGCATTACGCTTCCGCGCCAGCTCTTCAAAAACCGCCTCATTCGGCAGCCCCTTATACTCATCTTGCAAATTCCGCGTGTCTTCCCCGCTCCCCATAGAACCTCTATCTAAATTTTCTTCATCCATCCCTGTAATTATACCATATAAATACCCTATTTATCCCCTGTTATCACCCCTAACCCATCAAAAAACTGACCGACGGCCAGTTTTTCTTCACTTAACAACTTAGTTGTGCAATTTTCATCGAAAGTCAAAAGCTTTTGTCGTGTCTCTTGCGAGCTACATTGTGATCTAAGCTTATCATCACAATCACGACCGACCTAGCTACAATATGTATTGCTACATACTGCGCATCAAACTCCCTAGAAAGGAGGTAATCCATCGACACGTTCTCGTACCGATGCCTTGTTACGACTTAACCCCAATCATCTCCCCCACCTTAGGCCGCCAAAGCGGACTTCGGGTGTTGGTGACTCTCATGGTTTGACGGGCGGTGTGTACAAGACCCGGGAACGTATTCACCGCAACATGCTGATCTGCGATTACTAGCGATTCCGACTTCAAGAAGGCGAGTTTCAGCCTTCTATCCGAACTGGGACTGGCTTTGGTGCGATTTGCTTCACATCACTGCTTCGCTTCGCATTGTACCAGCCATTGTAGCGCGATTCTAGCCCAAGGCGTAAGGGAAATACTGACCTGACATCATCCCCTCCTTCCTCCCCGTTACCGGGGCAGTCCTACCAGAAAAATCCAACTGGTTGCAAGGGTTGCGCTCGTTGATGGACTTAACCAAACATCTCACGACACGAGCTGACGACGGCCATGCATCACCTGTCTCGAGGTTCCCGAAGGCACAGTTCTCTTTCGAGAGCCTTCCTCGGATGTCAAGCCTTGGTAAGGTTTATCGTTTACCATCGAATTAAAGATCACGCTCCACCGCTTGTGCGGGTCCCCGTCAATTCCTTTATGTTTTAATCTTGCGATCGTACTACACAGGTGGGATACTTAACGCGTTAGCTTCGCAACTCTGGGGGTCGATACCCAAAACTGCTAGTATCCATCGTTTACGGCGTAGACTACCGGGGTATCTAATCCCGTTTGCTCCCTACGCTTTCGTGCCTTAGTGTCAGAACCGTCCCAGTAACCTGCCTACGCTATTGGTGTTCCTTCTAATATCTACGGATTTCACTCCTACACTAGAAATTCCAGTTACCCCTAACGGTCTCGAGCTTAACAGTTTAGCTAATAGTCTGAATGGTTGAGCCACCAGATTTCACTAGCTACTTATTATGCCACCTACGCAACTCTTTACACCCAGTCACTCCGGATAATGCTCGGATCCTACGTATGACCGCGGCTGCTGGCACGTAGTTAGCCGATCCTTATTCATAAGTTACCATCATATTTCTCGCTTATAAAAGCAGTTTACAACCCGAAGGCCTTCATCCTGCACGCGGCGTTGCTCCATCAGGCTTTCGCCCATTGTGAAAGATTCCCTACTGCTGCCTCCCGTAGGAGTCTGGGCCGTGTCTCAGTCCCAGTCTGGATGATCATCCTCTCAAACCATCTAACGATCGTCGACTTGGTGAGCCTTTACCTCACCAACTATCTAATCGTACGCAGGCCATTCCCAAACCGGATAAATCCTTTAATCCGAAGATCACATGCGGTATTAGCCACTCTTTCGAGTAGTTATCCCTCAGTTTGGGGTATGTTCCCACGCGTTACTCAGCCGTCCGCCGCTCGTCAGCAGCTTCACTGTTCCCTCGTATCAGTCACTTGCTCAAAGGCCAAGTGCGACAAGAGAACGGTGAAGCCCTGCTACCGCTCGACTTGCATGTATTAGGCACGCCGCCAGCATTCATCCTGAGCCAGGATCAAACTCTCCATTAAAGTCGTTTAGCAAAGCTAAACTATAGAAAAATGAACCTTGTTCATAAATAACTGACGATGATAAGTTTTAGCCTCCGCTAAGCAAAGCCTAGCGATAATTCTAAAACCATAATTGCACAACTAAATTGTTAAATTCCTCACTCCGCAAGACCTTACGATTTAATCCCTCAAGATTTTCTCGCAGTTCCCGTGGAATATTCCTATTCTATATCACCTCGAACACAAAGTCAAGGACTTTTTTCGACTTTTTTCACTTTTTTGGGACTTTTTTACCAAATTCCCCACCAAATCGTCCAAAAACCTCGAAAATTGCCTAAAATCAACCTTAATTAGGCCCAAAACACCCGCAGTCCCGCCATTTTCTAAAACTTCCCTCCTGCCAGCCAAAACACCAGAAGACCTATAATAATCCCCAAAATCGTCCCCACAACGACCTGCGCCATCGTATGCCCCTCAACAACCGGCAATTCCGGCTTCCTCGCCTCCTCCAATAACTTATTCAGCGCTTTTCCCTGCTCCCCCACCGCATAACGCACATGAATTGCATCATATAATACAATCCCCCAAAACGCCACCGCCAACATAAAAATCGGTGAATCAAACCCCGAAAAGCACCCTAGATATACCGTCAGAGCCGTCACGCTCGCCGCATGCCCAGAGGGCATCCCACCCGAGCGCATCAGATAACCCACCATCTCCTTAAAATCACGCTTTTCCTGCTTCCTTGAAGAAACCACTCCAGTCACAAACTTCCAAAGTTGCGCCACCGCAAACCCGCAAGCAAACGCCACTAATGCATACCATGCTTTCATACCTCCATTGTAGCATAAACACTTACCGTTGTCTATCTTTCCCCTGTTTCCCCAGACGTAAACTTATTCTTTCTCTGAGGAACGCCGCTTCAAAATCGCCACCAACGCCAGCGAAAGAACCCCGGCCGCAGCCACCACCCACCACAACCATCCTCTCTCTGCCCTCACCTCACCCAACTTCGGTACCTCTACTTCTATCGCCTCTTCGCGATCATCTCTATCATCAACTTCAGCCTTCTCAGTATTGTTATCTGCCATCCCCTCTCCGCTAGCATCCTTAACTCCGGAAATCTCCTCGATAAAAGTTTCCCCGCCAGAAACACCGTTGCCAACGCCATCAATACTATCAGAACCAGCAAAACCAGAATCGCCAATCAAGTCACCATCTGTATCATCAGAACCGCCAGCATCAACCTCCATATCTGAGCCCGCCCCAGTTCCGTTCCCCGAATCACCCTCAAAGCCATCCCCTGTATCGCCTTCAAAATCAGCCCCGCCAGAACCTTCGTTGTCATTATCCCCTATCTTTCTCATCCCAGCAATCCGCTCTCTTAAAATCGCCGCCTCCATAATCTCAGCTTCCACCCCTGCTGCCTTTGCTAGTAGTTCCTCAATCACCGTCAATTTCCCCTCTTCTTGCGTCAAACTCCAATCTAAAGCCTCCTCTGACATCTCTGGGATCATTGCTAGCCCATCCAAAACCACCCCTATATCATCTAGTCTCCCCGCCAGCGTCGACCGCCACTCCTCCTCCCAAGTCGCTACCTCCTCCTCTTCAAACAAATCCCAGCCAATCGACGGCAGATACTTCACCGTCCCCTGTTCCCGATCCACCACTTCCATACACGTCCCCGTTCCCCAATTCTGAAAGCCCGAAGCATGCACACACCCCCGATAATCTACCTTCCCTCGCACCCAAATCGGTTCCGCCCCTTCATTTGCTAAATCCTTAAACTCTGCCGCATAATACAAAATGTCCGACAAATTCACCTCAGTTAAATCATACTGCAGCCGCGAGTTTCCAATCGTCAAAGGAATCGTAGCGTAAGAATGTAACCCCATATTCGACAACACCTGTTCCTTCGCCACCTTCGCCCACTCCGCCTCAAGCTCCGTCCAATCCTCGAGTAGCGCATCCACCTCCGCCTCTGTCCAGCCATTCTCATAATCCATGCTCGCAACCCATGCCCGTTGAATCTGTATCTCCTGCCCAATCGGACTATCCATCTCCACCTCAATTACCCCTTCTCTCGGCTTAATTACTTGGATATGAAACCTCGCATCAAAATCATTCAGTACCGGCCATTCCGTCGTTGTTCTCTGTTCCGTCGCCTCCGCGGTATCCACTTCCGCCTCTAGCGCGTCCGTTCCCATGTCTGTTTCTAACGCATAAATCTCCTGCACCGGTGTCACCGCCAAAGTTAAAATTAATAGCAAAACTGGTAATTTTTTCATATTTTCTCGCAGTTATTTTTAATATTCTCCGAGTGTAATACAAATTTTTCCAAAATAACAAGCACAAGCACGTTAAAATCCCGAAAATCCTCCAAAATCACCAAAAATACCCTGTTTTGAACACATTTTTTACTCAAAAATCACTCTTTGAACAATTTTATTACTCACTCAAAACACGTTTTTCTTCACCAAAAACGCTAAATTTTCAGCCGCAAAATCCACCAAACTCACACATTTTTCGCACAAAATCATTTTTCCATGCTAAAACGAAAGTGTCTACTACTTCACATTAAATACAAGTTAATTTTTGTTTGTATGGCATATCATATTTTTCTGTATTGAAATGGCACCATAGCGATTGCAAGTACAGGAAACGTGTGAAAACGCCCGACAAACTTGTAGTGAAGGAGTAGACGCCCGCTGTGGTGCCTTTTTTAGTTTCCTTCTCGGAATTAAAAACAGGCATCCGGCAGGCGTCTATTACCTAAAAGGAGGGCTGTGATGCTAAAACGCCAAGATATAAAACCTAATTCTTCTGGAAAAGTAAGTTGTTTGCTTCTGCTTTTACTAACTTTTTTACTTATCAATTCCATAACTACTTCTGTCTATGCTTTCGATAGCGCTCCGGATGACGGCGGGACTGGAAATACTGGCAGTGACTCTGGTTCATCAACTATCACTTCCACCGTCAACATTTCCTTCACTCCAGAAAGTGGTTCTGCTTCACTAACTCCTATCTCTGCCGACGGTGCTTCGGCTCGTTATTCCATCAAAGCCACCGTTGGCGTAGAAAACTCTGGAGGTTATACGGTTTATTTAGGTAGTAATAAATCAGAACTAACAGGTAAGAATACTGGCGCAACTATTAACGGCGTTACAAGTTCGGCAACTTATGAAGAATTGCCACTTAACTCTTGGGGCTATAATGCAATAGAAGGAGAAACTGCTGGTACTACTTTTTCTAAAGTCCCAACTAATAACCGTGGAGACGTTATCGCTAGCAATAACTCTACTAACATCAAAGAGGACAACGAAACCTTCACCTTAAGTTTTGCAGCGCATATTGGGAATGATAAGCCAGCCGATACTTATGAGAATGAGATTACTTTGAGCGTGGTGAGTAGTCCGCTGGAAGTGGTGGGACTCAAAGGAATTGCGTCGATGCAGGAAATGACACCGGAGATTTGCGAAGCGAGCGAAGTTGGTGATACAAAGCAACTTGTTGATCTGCGTGATGATAAAAGTTATTGGGTGAAGAAAATGCCAGATAATGGCTGTTGGATGGTGCAGAATTTGGATCTGGATCTTGGGTCTAGTTGGCCGGATGCTAGATTGTCGGATTATGATGTTGCGAGCACGGCATATAAACCGGTGGCGACGGCAACGATAGCGAATGCTGCGACTGTTAGCAACGTGAATACTGGCACAAGGTCTTGGAGTCTTGGGGATTATGTGATTATAAATCCAGAGAGTTCGAGCGATTGCGGGTCTTCAAAAAGCAGTTTCGCGGAATGTCCGCAGCAGTTTTCCAATATAGCAGGGCAAACGGCTTCGACGAATCCTGATTTTTATGTTCAAAACGGCAAGAAGACGGCGGCTGGTGGGGAATATGATGCACACTATCTAGTCGGTAATCACTATCAATGGAATACGGCGACGGCTGGAACTGGTGGGACGATTATATCGGGTCAGGCAAACGGATCAATTTGTCCGAAGGGATGGAAGCTTCCAGAATCGAATGTAGCTACAGCAGGTTCCTTTGGCGGCCTCATTAATGCGGGTTCGATTGATACTGATGTGGCTAAGTTGACCTCTGCCCCGTATTACTTTGTTAGGAGCGGATACATCCAGCAGACTACCGACAGTCTGTTCTACAGCGCCGGCGACCGAGGTCGATACTGGTCTTCTACCCCAAACTCCAGCAACAGCAACGCCTATAACCTCTACTTCGCTGGCACCGCCACCGTCAGCCCATCCACTGGCAGCAGTCGGTACTACGGCAACTCCATCCGTTGCATCGCCCGCTAGCCCCTTTAAAGGTTCTCCGCCCCAGCCTCCGCAACCGCCAAAAATAAGTCACAAATCTCCACCTGCGCAAAACGCAGACCCGGAGAGCGATATAGCACATACTTATTCCTTTTTACAATAAATATATATCGCGATATTAATCTAAAAGTCTACCCAACAGACCTAAGAAACTTATCCTGGCGGGGCGGCGGCTGGGGCGGAAACCCAACCAAACCCGACTAAATCAACCAGGGCAAAACCCCACAAAGCCCGGCCGAAAACCAAACATTCAACAAAGAATAACTTGATAGAAAAGACTAGATTAAGTACTTTTCGAATCATATCAAGGCTGACGCGGGTCGAAATCACGGTCCGAAAGACTCGATTTCGAGAGCGTCACCTGATGAGGAAAGTGCTTACTAGACTTTTCCGTTGAGAACCTTCTATTCTTCCCCTTCTTCCTCTGGCATCACCACCCCGATCGACGCCACGGTATCTCCATCGTTCAGGCGCATAATCCTCACCCCTTGCGTTGCGCGCCCAAGCGTCGGGATTTCCTTCACCGCAATCCGAATCGCCTGACCCTTCGTCGACATCATGATCACTTCCTTCGCTTCCGGATCCAGTGTATGTACCGCCACGATCGAACCAGTCTTCTCCGTCACCGCCGCAACCTTAATTCCAACCCCGCCTCGCGCGTGCGTCGGGAAGTTCTTCGCCAAAGTCGCTTTACCATAACCATTCGCCGAAACCACTAACAACTTCTGATTTTCATCTTTAATCACGTCCATGCCGACGATTTCATCTTTCGGACGCAAGCGGATTCCGCGCACCCCCTTCGCCGAACGCCCCATAGACCGCACGTCTTTCTCATTGAAGCGCATCGCCTGCCCCGCCGAAGTCGAAATCACTACATCATGATCCCCAGTCGTCTCCTGAATCCACTTCAACTCATCACCCGGGTCGAGTTTAATCGTCACTAACCCATTCGCTCGAATATTCAAATACTCCTTCACCGGCGTTTTCTTGATCGTGCCCTTCTTCGTCGCCATAAACAGATAGCCGTCGATGTTCGCGCCTTGCTTAATAATCGCCGTCACCTTTTCGTCTGGGTGCATGTTCAACAAGTTCACCGCCGCCGTTCCCTTCGCGGTCATCGACGCCTGCGGCACTTCATACGCCTTCATCCGGAAAATCCGCCCCTGATTCGTGAAGAATAACAAGAAATCATGCGAATTCGTCGTCACAATCTGGGAAATCACATCTTCTTCCTTCGTCGTCATTCCCTTACGGCCTTTTCCACCCCGGTTCTGTCGCCGGAAGTCATTCTGCAAAACCCGCTTCATATAATTCTCGGTCGTCAGCAACACAACGCTCTCTTCGTCCGGAATCAGCTCCTCTTCCGAGAACTTCCCAACTTCATGATTGAAAATCTTCGACTTGCGCGCATCGCCATATTTATCTTTCAGCGCCAAGAGCTCTTCCTTCACAACTCGGAGAATCTCACTCTCGCTCGCCAAAATCTTCTCATATTCCGCAATCTGCGCGAGTAGCGCCCGAAGTTCTTCCTCAATTTTGTCACGTTCAAGACCTTGGAGCCGACGTAGCTGCATCGCGAGAATCGCCGCTGCCTGGATTTCCGACAACCCGAACCGCTCCATGAGTCGCTTGTCCGCGTCATCATAACTCTCGCGAATCGTCTTAATAACTTCATCAATATTATCAAGCGCAATCTTCAAGCCTTCAAGGATATGTGCACGTTCCTTTGCCTTCCGGAGGTCATACTCCGTCCTCCGCCTGACGACTTTCTGTCGGTGTTTGATAAACTCTGCCAGAATCTCTTTCAACCCGAGCACCCGCGGCTGCACCCCGTCGACCAACGCCAACATATTATAATGGAACGTAGTCTGTAGCGGCGTCATCCGATACAATTGGTTCAAAATCTTCTTCGGGAACGCATCTTTCTTCAGCTCGACTACCACTCGGATTTTCCCGCGTGCCGACTCGTCGCGCGCATCCGCAATATGATCCAACTTCTTATTCAAAACCAACTCTCGCACCTTCTCGATGAAGCCTTCTTTGCTCATCCCGTAAGGTACTTCCGTAATGACAATCGCATAGCGGCCATTCTTCTTCTCTTCGATATTCGCCACCGCCCGAATCGTCACCGACCCCTTCCCTGTCGCATAAGCCTGTTTCATCGGCGTCCCGCCATAAACTTCCGCCCCCGTCGGGAAATCCGGACCCTTGACGTGCTCCATCAGCCCATCGAGAGAAATCTCCGGATTATCGATCTGCGCCACCGTCGCGTCCACCACTTCCGACAAGTTATGCGGCGGAATATTCGTCGCCATACCGACCGCAATACCCATCTGCCCGTTCAAAAGAATATTCGGGAGCGCCGCCGGCAAAACCACCGGCTCCTGCTCGGTACCGTCGAAGTTATCCCGGAAATCCACCGTCTCCTTCTCAATATCCGTCAAAAGTTCCGCCCCAACCTTATCCATCCGCGCCTCAGTATAGCGATAGGCCGCTGGTTCATCCCCATCCATCGAACCGAAGTTGCCTTGACCTTCAATCAGCGTATAGCGCATTTTCCACGGCTGCGCCAAGTTCACCATCGCCATATAAATCGACGAGTCGCCATGCGGGTGATATTTACCCATCACGTCACCAACGATACGCGCCGACTTCACCGTCGCATGCGGAGCCTTCCAGCCATTCTTATTCATCGTATATAATATACGGCGATTCACCGGCTTCAAACCATCGCGCACATCCGGGAGCGCACGGTCAATAATCACCGACATCGAATACTTCAAGAAGTATTCTTCCATCGTACTCTCGACGCCCCGCTTCTCAATCCCGTCAATCACTTCCCCGCTCACTTCTTCCCCCGCCACGGTCATGTCTTTCACCTCATCAGCCCCCTCAGGAGTGTTCATATTCTTCATTTCTTTTTCTTTGTCCATTGCCGAGCTCCTTCCTTAAAAGTCCAAATCATCAAGATCGACCGTCGCCGCCCCTGCCTGAATAAAGTTTTTACGCAAATCCACCTGGTCGCCCATCAGCTTCGTAAACACCGCGTCCGCCTTCTCGGCATCGTCGATATGTACCTGAACCAGAATCCGATTCTCCGGATCCATCGTCGTCTCCCAAAGCTGCTTCGCATCCATTTCACCAAGACCCTTGAACCGCTGTTGCGCCGTATAGCCTGCCTGCTTGAACCGCTCTTGGCTCTCGTCAACTTTCGTCCCCGCCGCTTTCCGTTCCGCAATCTTCTCCGACAGCTTCTTCTCTAGCGCCGCCTCATCATACATATAATCAATTTTCCTAGTCGACCCCGTCCCCTTAATCAAGCCAAACAGCGGCGGCTTCGCCAGATACACATGTCCCGCCGTAATCACATCTGGCATATACCGGAAGAAGAACGTCATCAACAGCGTCGCAATATGAAGACCGTCGACATCAGCATCCGTCATAAAGATGATTTTATGATACCGGAGACCCTGAATGTCGAATTGCTCACCAATCCCCACCCCGAGACCTTTAATCAACGAAACCAGCTCCTGATTCGCCAACATCTTATCAAGCCGCGCCCGTTCCGTGTTCAAAACCTTACCACGCAGCGGCAAAATCGCCTGAATCTTCGGATTCCGACCTTCCTTCGCCGAACCCGCCGCCGAATTACCCTCGACGATAAAGAGCTCGCATTCGCTCCGGTCACGCGACGAACAATCTGCCAACTTCGATGGAAGGTTCAGCCCTTCAAACGCCCCTTTCCGAATGACGTTATCTCGCGCCGCCCGCGCCGCTTTTCGCGCCCGCGCCGCAAGAGTCGCCTTCCCGACAATTTTCTTCGCAACCGCCGGATTTTCTTCCAAATAATACCCGAAATACTCGGTCATCACCTTGTCGACATAGCTTCGCACCTCTGGATTTCCGAGCTTATTCTTCGTCTGCCCCTCAAACTGCGGATCCGGCAACTTCACCAAAATCACCGCCGTCAGCCCTTCCTTAATATCATCCCCCGTCAAATTCGGCTCTTTCTCTTTCAAAAGCCCATTTTTCCGCGCATAATCATTAATCACCCGGTTCATCGCCGTCCGGAACCCAACCACGTGCATCCCACCCTCAGGCGTCAAAACGTTGTTCGCAAAAGGTTTAATCGTCTCCGAGAACGTATCATTATACTGCAATGCGACCTCAATCATCGTATCTTCCATCTGCTTCTCAACGTAGAAGATGTCATCCGAGACCACTTCCTTCCCCTCGTTTAGGCGTCGCACATAACTCCGAATCCCGCCCTCAAAGTAGAACGACTCGCGCGCCCCCGTCCGCTCGTCCTTCACCTCAATCAAAATCCCCTTCGTCAGATACGCCTGATGCCGCGCATAATTTGACACCCAACCATAATCAAACGTCGTCGTTTCTTTAAAAATCGTCGGGTCCGGATAAAACGTCACCGACGTCCCCGTCCCGTCCGTCTCCCCAATAATCTCTAGCCCCTTCCCCAGCGTCTTCCCCTGTTCAAACTCAATGTGGTGGACTTTTCCGTTCTTCCGCACCTCAGCAATCATCTTATTTGACAACGCGTTCACCACCGACGAGCCCACACCGTGCAGACCCGAAGAAACCTTATACCCGCCCCCGCCGAACTTACCACCCGCGTTCAAGACCGTCAGCACCGTCTCCAGCGTCGACTTCCCTGTCTTCGGGTGAATATCGACCGGAATACCGCGCCCGTTATCATCGACCCGAATCCCCCCGTCCGCAAGAATCGTAATCACGACCTTCGTACAAAAACCAGCAATCGCCTCATCAATCGCGTTATCCGCGATTTCCTTCAAAAGATGATGTAAGCCATCGTAACCCGTCGACCCAATATACATACCCGGCCGAATCCGCACATGCTCCAACCCCTCCAAGACCTGGATTTGCGAACTGTCATATTCTTGCCCACTACTTTTTTGTTTTTCAGACATTCAGATACCTCAGCTTACATTACCTCTTTATTTTATCGCACTTCCAAGATAAAATCAACCCCGAACCGCCATATACATATTATATATACAGCACCTACTTCCCCTCAATCTCCAATTCCTCAAAACTCACAAAACTTGTTGTAGTATTTTCATCACCCAATATCTTATCCGCCTCGTCAAGCAGCGCATCGAAGCCATTTTCCTCAACTTCCGCCTGCGTCGCGCCCGGCCGGAACGGCAAACGCTGTTCCCGCACGCATTGCGCCAAAAACACCTTCATCGCCGCCGTCGACGACATCCCCATCTGTTTGAAGACCTTTTCCGCTTCCGTTTTTAGCTCTTTATCCACCCTAAAGGCCATTCTCACTATTTCGCTCATGCTTGTATTTTTACCTTTCTTCTTGACATTATACCAAAATACTATCTCAAGCACAAGCCCTTTGTATGCCCATTGTGCGCACACTAGGCACACACCGTATGCCACAGCCCATTTGGCACTCATACCCGAAGACCGCCAAAAATCCTCGCCAAAACACCAAAACCATGACCTAACTGCCCCACAAATCACTATTTTCACCACCCAAGCCCCACAATTCCCCCAAAACTCAAATCCGCGAAAATCCTCCGAAAATCACATAAGAAATCCAAAGAAAATGCCCCGGCCGCGCAATACGACCGGGGCAAATCCCTCAAAAAACCGAAAAACCTCAATGCTCACACGCAGAAACCCAAGAAAACTTACTTAATACCTCGCCGCCGCCAGCGTCTGATACAACCTCTGGTAGTATCCCATCGTCTCCGGTCCGAGATACCGCACTTCTCCAGCGCTATACGACGCATGCGGCACTTCATAGCAGCCGTCCGCCTTCATGAACAACGCCAAATCCGTGAAATCCGCCTCGATAACATCTTCCGCCGCCACCTTCGGCAAATTGGCGTCGCTATACTTATAGCCCCGCCAATAAACCAAACGTCCATCCTTCAGACCCCATATCGTCGACGAATAATCCTTCGGCATCGTCACCGTCTCATTGAAAAACGCCGCCACCGCGCCGCCCTCTCCGAGCAACAATAACTCCGAACCGGTAAAGGCATATACCTGATCCTTTGGTGAAACCAGTCCCAGCTCCTGGCACTTTGCATATTCATTCGCATATTCCATGGCCTTTTGCTGCTCCGATTCCCCGAAAGTCACCGCACCCGACTCATCTTCGATCTCCGGTCTCGTCGCGTCCAGTTGCGCGATTTCCTCGGCCGTCTTCGGCAGAGCGCACCGATTATAGAGAGTTGCCGTCTTTTCGTCCAGTTCGCACTCCCAATGGTCGACCAGCTCTCCCTGTTTATACAGCCAGACGCCCGTCGATGTCATGAAGAATGTTCCCCGCTGCGTCCTTAACTCGCCGTAAATCGCGCCCAGGCCTTCCACGCCCGCCGAGATCCCTCCCGGCAAATCGGCATAAAAATCCCAGCGGTACAACCAATCGTAGCCATGAGTACCGTCTTCATTCCAGCTCGTATACCGCGTATTTCGCTCGCCGAGCGCCACCTGCAGCTCCTTTGATACGCCTTCGCGCTTCCACCAAGCCTCATCCTCGAAGCCAGCATAAGCCAGCCCCAGCGGATCAGTCGTCTGGTCATAACGCCACGCCTCGTACTGGTATTCCAGATATCCGTCCAGGTTATCCACCTCTACCGTCGTCGAGCCGTCATGCGACCGTCGCGTCGAACCGTCCCACTCTCCAACCTGATACTGCCGCAGCATTTCATAGGGGTCGTCGATGTCATAGGTCTGTTTATCCAGCATCAGCGCTCTGACGCCGTCCACGACCAGCCACCCCGACACCAGCTCCCGATGTTCCTCGGTCTCGTAGTCAATCGGTATAATCGGCACCGCTACATCAAGATAGAAACAATGCTCATAATCCGCGCTCCAAACGAAATAGGTCTCCAGGTCATTATACGAATCCGTCCAGACGCCCCAGATTTCCGGGCTCTCCAGCCAAGATTCCACAACGCCTTCCAGCGTCCATTCCTTCGTCGGCAACACCGCCTCTGGATAATTCTCCCGGCAATACTCCCGGAACTCCGCGTCTGTCGTTATCTCCGAGCCCCCATAAGGGTCGACGGACGTATACACCTCGCTCATCCGATCCGTCCGCACGCCATTCTCGTCCAAAATCTCCGCCTCTATCTGATATTCTCGCAGCTCCGCCTCCTTCTTGGCCAATTTCTCGTCTTTCTCTGTCAACGCCGCCTCTTTCTCTGCCAATTCCGCCATATACTGCCGTTCCGCCGCCTCAAAGCCATCCTCACGCCCATATATCAGGCCCACGCACAGCATCGTTACTGCTACCACGATAACCGTAATTATGGTCGCCCAGCTTCTCCAGCGCACTACAGCCGTATTCTCCAGGATCCATTCAGGTTTCATAATTTCCTCCTTTTTCTGAGGGGTTAAGGTGCTTACTCCACAAACTCGCCTCCTCCTTTCACTCAATTTCACCAAGAACTAAACCTAGCTATTTTGAGTTCACAGATTCGCGCCCACCCCCGATATTTTTGTAGATCCTACCCGCCTAGTCTAACACTTCCCTATCGCATCCGCAAGCATAAGCCTAGCCCGCCAACCCCAATCCCACAACCATAAGCCTCATCGTCAACTCACATCATGGCACACACCAGACACACAATAGGCACACAATGTGTGCCTATCTCATTCAAAATGCTAATGCAACTTATTCCTTCAGCACCGCCCTGACGAATAACCTCTGCGTATAGGTCTGCTCCGCCCGAATCCACTCCCCCGTACAAGTAATCAGCGTCAGAGTCGGCGTCTCCGCGTCCACCGGCCGATCCGCCACCTTCATATACGCATCCGCCTCCGCACCCTTATCCTTATAAACCATCTCTGTCACGGCATAGGTAAACTTCCGCCCATCGCCCATTTCTATCACAATTTCATTCCCCGGCACGAGGTTCGGCAACCACTTAAACACCCCGTCCCCCAGCGGCCCACCATGCCCGTCAATCACCGTCGCCCACTTCCCGACTCGCCCCGGATACGCCGACCGATAATACCAACCCACGATATACGAGCTATCCGGCGCGCCCATCGCACCCCCGCTAGTCAGCCCCACCTCAATAATCGGCACATTATAGAGATCAACCGCCGCAATCGTCAAATACCGTGGCTTATTCGCCGCCACCGTATACGCGCTCCAATCCGAAATCTCCGTCTCTGGCACCAGCGGCTCATTCCCGTCCGCCGGGCCCACCGGCTCTGGCTCCGGCTCTTCCTCGATCACTTCCTCCGCCACAACTTCTTCCGCCGGCGCCTCATGCTCCCAGAGGCAAACTGCCGCCGTAATCCCTCCAGCAATCACCAAAATCAGCGCCGCCAGCCCAATCAACCAGCGCCGCTTACTTTTCGTCACACCTTTCCGCGTCTGCCTCTTTGCTGAAACCGCCTGCGCCTTCGTCGACCCCCTCGTCGCCTTCGCAGTGCTCACCGAAGCCTTCGCCGACTTCTTCGCCGCCTTTGCCGTTTTCTTCACCGCATTTTTCGCCTGCGTCGCTCGCTTCCCCGCCCGCTGCGCCTTCGGCACAGAAACCTCCGCCTTCGCAGAAACCCTAGCAGAAGACTTCACCTTCCCCGCAGCCCCCTTTTTCGTCGTTTTTACTGTTTCTTTCTTCATCTTATTTTTATTTTACCATAATAAACACAAAATATCAATCACCGCGCCATCATAAAATCGTCACTCTGCATCTTCTCCGCAAATTATCGCCTAACTTTCCGCTTACGACCCTTCACCCCAATCACTCCGAACGCAATCAAACTTCCTACGATATAAACCCCCGCCGCAATCCCGCCAATCATCCACCCAATTTTCGCCGAAGAGCCAGTCGCCTGCTCCTCCGTCGGCCCAATCAAAGCATCATCCGGCAAATCCTCCCCCTGCGAGCCGTCCACACCGCCGCTAACTTCCCCGCTAATGCATTCCTTCGTCGCATCCCCAGTCCGCACAAGCAGCCTCCCCTCGCCAGTCAGCTCATACGAAACCCCGCCAAATAGCATATCTTCCTTCTCAGCAATAGTCAGTTCATTGTCCCCGTTCAGCTCAATCACATACTTCTTAACCGGAATACTCCCGCCATACGCCTCAAGCTTAATCTCCCCCTTATAATCAGTCAGGACAATCCTCGAAATATACCCGCTCTCATCCGGCATCGGCTCAAGCTCAACCAAAAAGTTCCCGCCCTCTGACTGCCCGCCGCAGTAGCTCACGCTTTCCCCGTCATTCACAATCCACGCCAGCCCGCAGGCCGCCTGTGCCTCCCCTGTCGGCCACGCGCCCGCCCCCAACATCATCCCCAGCACCATCATCCCCACAAGAACCTTTTTCATCTCAAACTCCTTTCCCCCATTATATCACCTTTCACCCCTAATTCACCTTTTCCAACCCCTCAAACACATAATTCCCCTCCGCATTCTTCCGAAACGTCCACTTCACCAACCCCAGATTCCTCTCCTTCGCCTCCGCAAGAATCTCCTCATCCGTCAGACCTTCTTGATCCCCGCTCCACACAATACCTGACGTTTCGTAGGGTATCATCACTGCCAACACATTACATACCGACCCGCCACCAACCTGATTCCCGCCATCATCAAACTGCGGGTCCGGCCTACAGTTCATCGTCAATGCCCGTTCGTAAAGATAAATCACCTCTCGCATCACATCATCTTCTCCAATCATCGCCGTCTTCTCCGCCCTCTCCAGTCTTCGCAAATATTTGTATCCCCCTGCATCTGTCCCGCCTTCCAGCTCAACAAACTCATCCGTCTCCGCCTCATATATCACGAATGTCATCCCAGTCGGTACGCCTACCACTCCCTCTTCCAGATATCCATATTTCTCTTCCGTAAGCAGAATATCTTCCCCGAACATCTCTTGATACTTCACTCGCACCGCCTCTCCGCTCCAGTTCTCCGCTTGGTTCAGCGCCATCTGCAGCTGCGCCGCTTCCTTCAAGCCTTCATCGACCTGCCCATCCAACCTCACGTCACTATAAAACCATTGTATCGGCGAAATCTCAAACTGTCCATATAGCCTCTTTACCACCTCATCATCCAAGCTCAATTCGACCAGTTGCGCCTCCGATTCATCCGCCCCCTCCGGTTTTTCAACCACAACCGTATTCTCGCCATTCCCCTCCTGCTTGTCGTTATTTCCGTCTTTATCGCGCCCGCCCAGAATCACGCTCACCGCTATCCCGGCGATAATCAAAACCACCGCCAAAATAATTACAACCACCAGCGTTTTCCGACCTTTTGCGTTTGCCTTCTTCAAATCTTCCTTCGCCCGTGCGTTATCTTCAATCAACATCGCCCGCGCTTCCGCCTCCGTAATCCCCTGCCCCTCGCCAACGCTCCCCGAAAGATCTGGCTTGGGCCCTTCAGAATCCGTTTTAAGCCCTCCCGGAGCCGTTTTTAGCGCCGTTTCATTCAGATCGCCCAGAGACTCGTTTTCAAGCATAACCGGCTTATTTTCGCCCTCTCCGCGCGTCACAGAGCCATTTTCCGTGGGCATATTACCCGCAGGAACAGCCTCCACCGCATATACCGTCGTTTCCGCGCCATTTACACCACCGTCGCCTTCCCTAGCAGCAAAATCATCTTCCGAAGGCTCATCGCTCCCGTTGTAATTAATCTTAAACCCCGGCAGTTCTAAATCCTTATCCTTGTCGTCCATTTTTTGCTCCTTTTTGTTTTTATGCTTGAAAATCTCAATTTCGCTTCCGCTTGAAACACTTCTTGTCGCTAGGAACCACGTTATTTCCGCCTCACCTTAAACATCACCTCATCCGGCTTCTTCGCCTCAGCAGTATCACCTTCAACATTCATCGCGCCGCTAGCCGCACCCTCCTCGGCGGCACCAGCTTCCGTCTTCGCCTCGCTCATCTTCTCTTTTTTCTTCTTCCAAGCCTCCAGGAAACTTTCCTTCCCCGTCGAAGCCGCAACCCCCGTCGAAACCCCAGTCGACACCCCGGTCCCAGTCGAAGCCTCCGTCGAATCAGACCCCGAGTTAGGACTCGTCGAACCAGCCGCACCCGTCGAGTTACCAGAACCCCCAGCAACCCCAGAACCAGAGAGCGTCACCGAACCCTGGTTCGCCGCAGCGCCAGCGGCTTCCGCGCTCTTCCACCTCTCCTTAATCTCCGCCTCGACCTCTTCCCGCGTCTTCGCATACTTCGCCGCCGAATACTCCTTCATCGTTTCAAGCAGTTCCGGTTTCGCCTCGCCCATCGGAGGCAAAAGGCTCATCGTAAACGGCGCTGACGGCAAATTATACATCATCACCGTTGCAATCGCCTGATAATTCCCCTGTTTATGAAGATCTTCCGCCGAAAACACCGGCGAAAACGCCTTTTCCATCAGCTCCGCATCCGTGACCCCGAGGCGGCCCGACATAATCGTCCCCACGTTCCCGAGAATCCCTTCACGAATCTTATCTGTTAGCTGCGTCATGAACTGGTTCGCCAGGAACAAGTTCAGCCGATATTTCCTCGCCTCTGATAGAATCGACTCAAAACTCTCCGTCGCAAAGTTCTGGAACTCATCTACGAACAGACAGAAATCCTGCCGTTCATCCTCCGGAATATCCGCCCGACTCATCGCCGCCGCCTGAAATTTCATCACCAGAATCATACCGAGCAGCTGCGAGTTAATATCGCCTAGCCGCCCCTTTGACAAGTTCACCAAAAAGATTTTCTTGCTATCCATAATTTCGCGAATATTGAAACCGCTTTTGGTTTGTCCGAGAATATTCCGCATGATCGTATTCGAGAGGAACGGCCCCCACTTCGACGTAAACCAAGTAATCACCTCGCCCGCATCGTTCGACTTTTGTGACGCCGGGAACTCCTTCGTCCAATAATCATAGACCGCCTTATCTGTAACGTATTTTAGTTTCGACTTCACAAACGCCGGATCCGTAAAACATTGCGGAATATCAATAAATGTCGCCCCGTTCGGATCCGCCATCAAAAGTAGCGCCGCATTCCGGAACATATGCTGCCCACGCGGCCCGAAGAACCCCTGATTATTCGGATCAAATAGACTCTGCAACATATTAATCCCCTCTTGCACAATAAAGTCCTTCTGGTCGTCCGAAGTAAACTCAAACATATTCATCCCTACCGGATGTTCAATATCCGCCGGGTCAAAATAGATAATGTCATCAATCCGATCCTCCGGCACCTTACTCATCAGAAGTTCCACCGCGTCCCCGTGTGGATCGATAAACGCGAAACCCCTCCCGTCCACCATATCTTGATAAGCCACATTCGTCAGCAAAACCGACTTACCCATACCAGTTGACCCAATCACGTAAGTATGTCGCCTTCGGTCATTCTCTGACAATCGAATCTCCTTCTTCGTTCCTCGAAACTCATTCACCCCCAGCAGCACCCCTTCCGTCACCAACTTCGCCGGCCCTTCGACCTGCTTCGTCGCTTGTCGCTCCACCTGTGACGTCGGAATCGCATTCTGCGCCGGGAGATGGAACAGAGACGCCAGCTCCACGCTGTTCAAAATATTTGTTCGCTCATTTCTTGGGAACATCCTGAACACAAAATCTACCGACAGCTTCCGCATATCCTTCAAAGCATCATACTGAAACCCATTATAATTCTGCGAATCAAACTGCGAAAATGACGCCACCACGCTACTTAACATCGCTTCCGACCGCGACTTCTCCTTCGCGCTAGCCACGACCCGAATTAACGTCTCGAACCCTGGGTACTTCGTTTTGTTCTCTATTGCCGCGATCTCTTCCTGCTTCAAATTCGACAACGTATCTTCGCCATCCTTCAAAGTATCATGCTCCTCCGGCGGCCGCCAAAACGCAATCGCAAAGTCCCTCATGAGCTGCGCCGCTTCATAAAGTGCTTTGCTTAAAATATTTGTTCGTTTTCCGGATTGCTTCCGACCTTTTCTTAAATCTTTTACTCGCTCCTGTGAAATTTTTGTCCAACTTCCATCCGTCGGCCTGAACAAAATTTGTAACCCAATTCCTTCGCCCTCTTTCGTCCCCGACATCGCATTTAAGAGTGCGAGGCTTCCGTCTCGCTGACTCACTTCATAAGTGCTAATCGGGTAGACAAACTCTTTCTTAAGCGTTAGTTCTCCGCCCGCAATCGTGTCCGTCGTCACCTCTTTCGCAAAGATGCTATCCTGTTCAATTTCCTCCAGTCGCGCCGAAGGATACGCCGAAATCACCGCTTGTTTCACCGTCTCTGTAATCACCGCCGGCACCACCGCATAATATTTAATCAACCCATTCGCCGCAATAATCTCGAAGGACAGATGCCTCTGCCCAAACACCCGGCTATCAAACCCTTTCTTCAACGTCGAAGAAATAATTGAATACATCACCTGCGCCTGGCTCAGCGCTTCATTCGTCACATCGCGTTCATCACGCCCTCCCGTCTGAATATCATCCGTCGACGGCGGCAGATGAATCAACATTGGCACCATCTTCAGCCCCCGTTCATAATCCTTCGCCTTCCGCTGCCGCCCCAGAATCATCGCCACCACAATCGCCGCCGCTATTACAACCACAACCGCGATAATAATACCAACTACCATCTCACCCTACCCATTTCGTTCCTTAAAAATCCTCGGCTGCGCAAACGCCTGCATCATCGCCTCCATCCCCGCAAACCGATAATTCTCCACCTCATTCGGCGAAAAACTCTTCTTCCGAAGCAGCTTCCCCATCTCCGCCGACACACCCTTCGCGATTTCTTCCTGACTTTTCGCCTGAACTTTCGCCCCAAAACTCCGCTCCGGATCCAATTCGCTAAGCAGGTTTTCTCTATCATCCGCCAAACGCTCCGCTTCCTCGATCGCGCTCTCCCCCATAACCGAACCTTCCGCCGTTTCCCCTCTAATCGGCCCCACCACTTCACCCCCGAGCAAATTCCCCGCCATCCCACTCCTAGCCGAGCGCCCCGCCGCCTCACCCCTAACCGAACTTAAGTTCGGTACAATTTCATTTCTAGCATATCCGTTATCCGCCTCGGCCATCTCATACACACGTTCATTTTCCGCCCGCTCACGCGCCGACAAATGCGCCGCATCCGGATTGTAGGTCAAAACCTGACCTATCGCCAGCCCACCAATCCCTCGCGCCTGCGCCTGGCTAACTCCCCCTCCACCTTCATTCCGAATAGCTTCTCTCACCCCATTCTCAACACCAAAATCACCATTCTCGGCACCAAAACCAACGCTCGCGTCAGTCACACGATTAATTTCATCAGTCATCTCTTGAGCTGTCTGCGCTCTCTGTCTCACCTCACGACCATCCATAAGCCAATTTTACCATAAAAACTTTCGTTTTACAGAGTTTTCCGCATTTTTGTACACAAAATTTATTCGTTTTCTACACAAGCATTAGCACTCTTACTTCCATTTTGCCAATTCTCAATTCACTTCAACCCGCTCCCAGCGCGCCAAAAGCCGCATTTTTAGCACTCTCGTTTCTATTCTGCTAATGCTATCCCCTCTTGCTAACCAAGAAACACCCCAACAATACAAACACAACCGTCAACCCCACCGTCAACGGGCTCATCGAGCCTAAAGACTGCGCCAAAAGCAGCATAATCGGCCCAAACGCGATCATCGCTCCATACATATAGCTCTTCCTTCCCATCTGTTTCCCTGTCATTTTCAAAAAGAGCTTCACAAGCGCAACCGCAATCCCCAGCATCAAAACATAAACTGCTGTAAAAAATACCAAAACCCCTAACGGGCCAATGCCCGCAGGGGTAGTAAAATTCAACATCGTCAGCAAAATCACTGCCGCAATCAAACTTAAAACCGGAATCAGATGCTTAGGCATACTCCCATTATACCATATTTCAAGCATAACCTATGTAAAGCATGCCGTTACGCCAAAAACTTGCAACCCTAGTGCAAGTTCCAAGCATAAACAACACGGACAACAGTAAAACGTATTCAGCCCTTCATCTGCTCGGTATCTTCCCTGCCTCTCTGCCAATGTCTGCCATTTCCGAAAACCCGCCAAAACCAATACAGTATCATCTGTATAAATAGCCAATCACCTCTGATTCAACAAGTATTTCTCGCTTGCCGACTTAGACAAGCATAAGCCTACCATATTAGGCAAGCGTAAAATCTTCGACGCTTCGTGGCGTCTTTCCCTCTCACTCTCGGCATCCAGACACGACACATCGCGGCGCCAATATCTGAAAATATTGAGGAGGAAATGGGTAAGTTATCTGGCGTTTAAACATTGTTACTTTGGGCCACAACTTCGCCCATTCCCTATTTGACCGCTCCACATTTAGTGGGGCATACGTCCTATTCAAGCATTAACGTTAATTTTCTAGATGAAAAGTACTACGTCGCATATGCTTGAATACATTTTTCGCGAAATCCTCAGCGATACGACCAGCCCGGCGTTGCTCCCGCCCCGAAAGGCAAAGAGTAGCGCAAGGTTGTCGTCTTCGCTCTAAGAGGTTTATCATGCTGCGATTTAAAGAATGATACTTCTCAGCATCTGTTAATCGCCAAACGCCCGATATCTGACCCTCGGCCGTCACACATTTTGCCAAACAACACCTTGAGTGCCATCTAAGCAAAACTTATAAGGCAATAGTTCCCTAAATCCCGTGAGGCAATGATACTTCCGCGAGCTTAAGGTAACTCCTAGAAGTGTAATTTATGGCTAGAAATTACCTTTTCGCTCGCGGAACCAACCAATCTTACTTTGGTTTCGCTCTTGCGTTTTTAAGTTGCATTTTTGTTTGTCCTGTTTGTTTTTGCTTGGACTGTCCTTATCTTAGCACGCTTATGTTAAAATTTCAACCCTATTTGCAATAAAATATGTTGTATTTTTCACAACAAGAGCCAACTCGCCCCTGTAAAACAGCACATTATATATGTTGTACTTTTCACAACATCAAGTTTTTTGCTATCCCGCCAATTTGTAAATCTCACAACACAATTAAGCATTTCTGTTGTTACCTATACAACACTATTTGCCACCCAATACTATATCTGTCATAATACCACCCCGATCACAAAACTTAACCATAAGACCTTAAGTTCCCTACCTCACCCACCCCTCCATCCATATCCCTCCATCCATATCCCACAGACAGCGGCACGTACCGCGCCATTTACAGAAACCATCATGCCCCGCCACGCTACGCCCAGCCTAAACTCAAACCCTACAAACCATCAAAAAAGGCTCATCATGAGCCATCCACTTAAGCCCCAAACATTGCCTAAGTCGCAACAAAAATACCGCCAATTTGGCCAATATTCAAACTAACCACAAACCAAGAAAAAGACCGGCAACTGCGAGGAAAACCGGTCTTTCGTAGAGTGTGGAGTTATTTTGGCAATTTTTATTTTTGGTTCCTGAATAATTTTTTTGTTCAAGAACTATCTCTATAATACTCCCAAAAAATGCTTACGTCAACAACTTTTTGAACAATATTTTTATAATTTTTATTTGAGTTTTCCACAGGCCCCCCCGTTCATGCTAACACACCACTTTCCACACAAAAACCAACCAATCCACAAAAATCACAAGCCGAACCAATGCACAAATCGCGTACCAAAACGAGCCAATCACGAACCTATCATAGCCAAAAGCGCCACAAAAAACAGCCCTCAGGCCGTTTCTGTTCTAAATTGGTGGAGCTGCCGGATACTGCCTCCGGGTCCGAAAAATCTCCATGATACCATTCTACATGCTTAGTCTATTGTTTCGTCGGCGCAATCCCATAGCTGCAAAAGACAAAACTATGAGTGCCCTGATCTAAAGTGTCGGATTCGGGGCGATCACTTCCCTCCTCTTATTGTCGTAATATGATAATCCTCAGCCTACGACAACTCAGCTTCGGATCAGCTTAAAGTAAAATCTTAAGCAAATGCAGGTGCATAAAGCACGTGCTTAGTCGTATTTTTCTGACTTATTTGTATACTTACGTGTATTATTCGACATGCCTGATATCTGTTAATATTCCGTCTAAGCTTTGTCAGCCCCAACTTCTTTTATAATATCACACCCCACCTCTAAACGCAAGAGGTTTCGTTGCTTTTGTTGTAAAAAATACACAATTTGATATCACCTCAAAACACAATCCTATTCAAAAACAAAACGTTGTAAAAAATACTGGAACACTAATATACCTATCGTTGTATTTTCAACAACAAACACCAAGACGTCTATGATTAAATCTTTTAATCATAACTTTTTCAATCATAATTTTAGTATTCAAAGTCTGTTGTAAAAATAACAAAGACAGATACAACCAACTTTCTTTCCTCTTATGCTTGCTAATCAGAAAAATTTTTTGTTACACTTTGCATATGATTTCAAAAGTATATTCCGCCATCCCCTATGGCTACGATGGAGAGATAATCGAAGTCGAAGGCAGTATGAACAATGGCCTACCCGCCTTCAATATCGTCGGAATGGCCAATAAAACCATTTCTGAGGCCAGAGAACGCGTCCGATCCGCCATTTCTAACTCAGGCCTCATCTTTCCTACTAAAAAGGTCACTATTAACCTCGCACCGGCTGAACTCACCAAAAACGGCTCCCATCTCGACCTGCCCATAGCCATCGCCACACTTGTCCTGGCTCAACAAATCCTTTCGAATGACCTAAACCAACGTCTATTCGTCGGCGAATTATCTCTCGACGGCATAATCCGCCCCGTCCGCGGTATTATCAATATCATCGAAGCAGCCAAACGCGCCAACTTCAAAGAAGTTTATCTCCCGGTCGACAACCTCAATCAAGCCAATCTCGTCCCCGGTATACGTCTCATCGGCATCAGCTCTCTCCAGGAACTGCTGCTTAACCTCAAAGGTATCATAAACCATCAAAGAGTTACAGTAAATTTTACAACGCCTAAACTAAACGCTCAAACACCGCCAAAAACCAAGCCGCCGTCGCCATGTCTAGATGACATCAAAGGGCAATCCCTCGCTAAACGTGCGCTTACTATCGCAATCGCGGGGCACCATAATATCCTCTTCTCTGGACCACCGGGCGCCGGCAAAACTCTCCTCGCCAAAGCCGCAGCCAACCTTCTGCCTGATCCTACCCCCGAAGAGGCAATCGCAATAGCGAAGATACACTCTCTCCAAAACACCGCCCTACCGCCCAAAATTGAACGCCCCTTTCGCGCACCTCACCACACAGCCAGTCATATTTCGATTATAGGCGGCGGGGCACACGCCTCCCCTGGTGAAATCACGCTGGCACATCATGGCATCCTCTTCCTCGATGAGCTTCCCGAGTTCTCTAGAACCGTACTAGAAGCCCTACGCCAACCTCTTGAGGACAAGATCATCACCATCACTCGCGCCAATCAACGCATCACCTACCCAGCAGACTTCATGCTCATAGCTACCATGAACCCTTGTCCCTGCGGGCATCTCAACGACCCGTCCCATGAATGCACCTGTACGCAAACCCAAATCTCTCATTATCGCCAAAAAATATCTGGTCCCATTCTAGATCGTATCGACCTCACGCTCAATGTCGACCGCGTTTGCACCTCCGACCTCATCTCCCAAACAAGTGTTGTAGATAATACTAAAACTGACTTGCACAGAAAAACGCCCCAATACAGCAAAAATGTTGTCATAAAAACCACAACAGATGAATACGCATCTTCAGAGCATAATGTTGTAAAAAATAATATAACATCTGCCATACAGATACAATCTCGACGATATCGGCAAACCGGTCTCTACAACAGTTCCCTCTCTCCCCATGACATATCTAGCTACATCCACCTTACACCAAACGCCACTCGCCTATTCCAGACTGCCGCCGAAAAGCTAAAGCTCTCCGCACGAAGCTATTTCAAAATCATCAAAGTCGCCCAAACCATCGCCGATTTAGACGCAAAAACAGAGGTCAATGCTGAACACATTTCTGAATCAATCGCCCTCCGCGAACAATTAAACCGCTAGCCCTCCGAACACGAAAATTATGCCCTGAATACACAATTTAACCAACCTGTTGCACTTCAATACCCGTTGATAATCCTCCCAAAACCAGAGAAAACCCTTGTAAATCAGAGAGAAATTTGCTATAATAAAGAGAGTTCAATAACGAGAAAGGAAGCCAACCATTAGTAAAACTACACGCACTAAACTTAACGGAGAAATCCGCTACCCTTCTGTCCGCGTAATTGGAGCTAATGGAGAGCAACTCGGCATCATGTCGAGCCGCGACGCGCAGATGATCGCTAAAGAACAAGGTGTTGACTTGGTTGAAATTGCAGCCAATGCCAACCCGCCAGTTGTCAAAGTCATCGACTGGGGTAAATACCAATACCAGAAGATGAAAGAAGAAGCCAAGAATCGCAAAAAAGCCCGTGAAAAACAATCCGAGCTTAAAACAATGAAAATTGGCCTCAAAATCAGCGACAACGACCTTAATATCAAAGTCCGCAAAATCAAGAGTTTTCTTGAAGACGGCGACCGCGTCAAGATTATGATTATCTTCCGCGGCCGCGAGATGGCTCACAAAGAACTTGGTCAAGTTATCCTAGACAAAGTTCTCGCCCTCGTTTCCGAAGACGTAGAAATCGTCCAGGAAGGCAAATCTCAATTTGCGGGCCGCAACTTGTCAATCGGAATACGGAAGAAGTAATTTCCTACTTCCACGGTTCCCTGACTGCACCTCGAAGCGAACGATTCTAGGCAACAAACGCAAAAATCTCAGCTTCAAAATAATATTAACCGCGATACTTAGCACTCACTAAACATAAGCGCCAAGCAAATCGCATTAACTAAAGGAAAACCTATATGCCGAAGTTAAAAACGCATAAAGGCACCGCAAAGCGTGTTAAAATCACCGGTTCCGGTAAACTCGCTCGCGAACGCGCCTATGGCAATCATATCCTTGCCAAAAAGTCCAAAGCCCGCAAACGCAACATGAAAACTGCTGCCTTTGTGAATGGCAAAATCAAGAAAAACGTTAAGACTGCATTAGGAGTTTAATATGAGAGTTAAACGTGGCGTGCCTGCTCGGGCAAAACATAAGAAAACTTTAGACTCCGCCAAGGGGATGCAACACTACCGCACCCGGAGTTATCGCCTCGCTAAGCAAGGCGTCATCAAATCATTGCGTTATAGCTACCGCGATCGCCGCAACCGCAAACGCGACTTGCGTGCGCTTTGGATCACCCGCATCAACAACGCTTCGCGCGAACTCGGCCTTTCTTATTCCCAGCTCATGGCTGGCTTGAAGCAAAAAGGTGTCACCATTGACCGCAAAATCCTCTCGGAACTTGCCGTCAACCAACCCGAGGCCTTCAAAGCCGTAGTTAACACCGTGAAGGAGACAAAATAATGGCAGTCTGTGAAATTAGCGGCAAAGGCAAGATGTATGGTCACAACGTTTCGTTCTCGCAACGCAAAACCCGCAAAGTTTTTAAGCCAAACATTCAGAAAAAGACCCTTATCATCGACGGACGCAAAGTCAAAGTTAACGCTGCGACTTCTACCCTCCGCACTTTGAAGAAAAAAGGTCTCATCAAGTCCGCAAAATAACTTATTCTACGCATAAAACATAGATTCACCAAAAAGTCCGCCGAGAGGCGGACTTTTTGAGCTATCAGTAAGCCGGGTTTTGTAGCTACCTCTCTCGAAATAGCCGGCAATCATCTATCTAGACCGTGGATTGCTCTCGGTTCTAGCGGTAAGCGTGCATCCTCAGGCGAAGGTGTTTTAGCACTCCTTGCAGCCGGTAGGGTTTGCCCTCGCCGAATGTCACCATCCGACGCTGTGAGCTCTTACCTCACTCTTTTCACCCTTACTCGGCGCCCTAGAATGCCAAGATTGCGCGTTTTCTCCGCACGCCGCGCGTCCTTATCGACGAGCAAGTGCGGAAAAATCGCAAGATTAGTATTCTAGGACGTCGAGCGGTATAAGTTTCTGTGGTACTTTCCCTACCCTCGCGGGCGGTCGCCGTTAGCGACTACCGTGCCTTGTGCTGCCCGGACTTTCCTCTTGGTTTTCCAAGCGATTGCCTTTCAAGCTCCCTAACAGTATAGCATAATCTCTTCAAAAAGTCCAAAAACCGCCTATTCTAGCAAGCCAACTGACGCCTAATCATCAAACACCCTGTTATCGCAAAGACAACAACTCAACACCCCTGAAAAGCTATTTCTCAAAATAATTATCAATCGCCCGATTCGCCTGCGCGTCTGCCTGTTGATTCTGCTCACGCATCACATGCACAAACGCGCATGCATCAAAGTTCCCAAGCAACCCCTGAATATCATCGTATATCGCCAAGAGGTCCCGATTCTTAACCTTATAAATCCCCTTCATCTGGTTCACCATCATCAAATTATCCGCCACAACCCTCACGGTCCGAAGCCCAAGCTCGATCGCCTTCTCAATCCCCGCCTTCATTGCATAATATTCCGCCACACGAGATGTCGCAAATCCAATAAACTCGCCCCCGCACGCCAAGACCGCTCCATTTTCCCCCACAATATGATAACCAATTCCCGACGGCCCCGGATTTCCTCGGCTCGCTCCGTCAACATAAACCGTCGCGCTATTTGCGACTTCCTTATAATTCGACCGCGCATCGCCCCGCACCTCAATTTCCAGCGTCGTAATACTCGCCTCGTCCAACCGATAGCTCCCCAACTCCTCCGGCTTGATATATTTATATGCCGTATATCGCTCTGCCGGCTGCAACTTCGCATCCTTCGGCAACACAATCCTATATATAATATACAAGTTGCTCAACTGGCTCGAACCCTGCGGCGCCAAAAAAGTGATCACATCCTTCAACTCAGTCTTCTCCGTAATCTCGATGCCCAGATATTCCTCCAACATCCGGTCCATCGCCTCTTCTGGCTGTTCACCAAATTTAATCTTCCCCGTCGGCAACTCCCACATCGGCGCCCCGTCCACACGGCCTTGCGCCTTCTTCATGATCAGAACCTCCCGCCCGTTCTGCACAATACCAGCTACTCGAATTCTCTGTTTCACAATTTTCCCTAAATAAATCTTAGCCCTACCGTCAGGGGATACATTTTGAGTGAGATAGTACAAGGCAGCAATGAGAAACGCAAGGAGACGTATTACATATACGTCGACTGAGTATCGCAATCGCTAACGCAGTAATATCCGCTCAAAATGTGTCCCCCAGTGGCGATGTTTTTCCCTGTAATATATACAAGGTGGGTAAAATCTTATGCGCCGTTTCCACGGAAACGTGCCACGAAGTCCCTAAAACATGATTATTCAGGAAAATCATGCCGCCACTAGGGTTACCTCCATTATACCACACCCATCCCCTTTCCCCTAATTTCCCAACAAAATACCGAAACCGCGCCAACCTTTAGACCTTTCGAATCCTAAACCGGCACCCCGACCAGCCAATAAAACCCGGTCAACATCCCCTGAATCCCACCCAGCATAATCGTCGAAATCACGCTCGGGAACACAATCACCAAGATCATCACCACGATAATCCCGATTTTCTCGAATTTCTCCATTCCCTCTCGCACCGCGTCTGGCGCCAGCGCATACAGAACCCTCGATCCATCTAGCGGCGGAATTGGAATTAAATTGAAAATCCCGAAACCCAAATTCACCAAAACTAACTCCGTAAAAATCAGCCCAACAATCCCCGGCATATTCAACCAACCCGTCCAATATCCAATCAAAAAACTCACCAAAGCAATCAAAAAGTTCGTCAGCGGCCCCGCTATCGCCACCAACGCCATCCCCCACGCCCCAAATTTCAAATTCCTCGTGTCAACCGGCACCGGCTTCGCCCCGCCAAAAATCGGTCCACCCGACATATATAATAATACCGGCACCAAAATCGACATCACCGGATCAATATGTTTCGCCGGATTCAAAGTCAACCGCCCATCATCCTTCGCCGTATCATCGCCCAACCAATACGCTACCAACCCATGTGCCAATTCGTGCAAAACCATCGAGAAAAGAATCACCCCCAGAATCACCACTAAATTCAAAATCCCTTCCCAGCTAAACATCTTGTCCTTCCAAAACTTTAACGAAATCTACGGCTCAAACCTAAGCAAACAGACCGCCAAGTTACGACGCAAGCGCCACAACTTCCAGCGCCATCGGCAAAGCTTCGCGATTCTTTATCTTAAACTTCTTCTCTGCTCGCGGCGTCAGCTTCAGCTCTGTCACCATCCCGTCCACATTTCCCATCGCAATCACCACCTTCGGCTCAATCTCCCGCACCGCTCGCACCGACGACGTGCACAAAACATCCGACATGCCCAAATCATCCAGCGCTTTCGCATCTTCAACACCGCCGATAATCCCAATGTGGGTATTTCCAATCACCGCATCATAAATCGTCCGCCCCCCAACAGCACCAACAGAAGCGCTAGCAGCATCGTCCTTAACAGATGGCGCCCCTACCGCAATTCCCCGAATCGCTACATCGCCAATCTCAAACTCACCCGGCCCGACAATCTTCCCTACCTCCAACTTCGCATCAATCGTCTCCTCCGCCACATTAAACTTAATCTCTGTTTTCTTCGTCGTCAAGATAATTTCATCAGGATTTCTACTTTCAATTTCAAACATTTTACCTCCTTTTCGGTTTATTCTACAAAATACTCACTATGCTAATGCCAGCCTAATACTCAACCGGCCCGTTCGTCTTAATAATCCCCTCTGGGTCATAAACTTCCGCCATCTCCATATCCAACATGTCCATCACGAATCTATCCTTCACGCTCCGCCGATACAAATAATCATCACGTCGAAGAATCACATAATCCAACGGCTTCCCCTGTTTCTTCTCCACTACCTCAGCCCAACGCGTCAATTTTTTCGTCCGATCATCCCCCACAATCAAAAGATCAATCCCATCCTGCCCAGGCACTCGATTGAACAAAACCATCGCCCGAAGATACTTCGATACTGGTCGAATATACTCATCCCAAGTATTCGACGGCCGACGCCGCACATCCTGTTGCGTTTTTAATACCGGCACCGGCTTCTTCCCAAAAATCTCCTGAAACGCATGCGCGTATGGGTGTTTCATGTTCGCCGCATAATATACTTTATTATCAAAAGTCTCATTCCGGATAATCCCGATACTCTCAAGATTCATCAATTCCCTACGCACCGAGTTAATCTGCTCTTCAATCACCCGCGTAATTTCGCGCACATAAAAAGACTTATTCGTATTCGCAAAGAACAACTCCAAAAGTTTTGCTCGCGTCTTCGAGCCGAACAATTTTTCTACTGGAGTGTTAGTTTCTTTGCTCATCTTGTATACATTTTATCACGTATTCCCTGATTTCCGCAAGAGGCAACCAGTTAATATTTTTATTCCGCTTGAACCACGTCATCTGTCGTTTCGCCAAATGCCAATCATCAAAAACGAACAATTCTTTTGCCCGCTCTAAACTCATCTCATCCTGCAAATACGCCCACGCAAACTGGTAAATATTACTTTTCATCGCCTGACTATTCCAGTCATACTTTTCCGCTAACTTTCGCGTTTCCTCGAAAAGTTCCTGAACAAATAATTTGTTCGCCCGCTCCGTAATCCGTTTCCTGAGAACTTCCGGGTCAGTTTTAACGCCAATGAGTAAATAATTTGAACAATCCCCCTGTCGATCCTCTTGCGAAGTCTTTTTCTCCTCGCTAAACTCATAATCATACACCAGCGCATCAATATACAGCCCAGTTCCCCCTACCACCATCGGTAATTTCCCCCGCCCCCGAATCTCCCGGATCTTAACCTCCGCATACTTTTTCCAATCCGCCACCGTGAATCGTTCTCCCGGCTCCACAATCCCAATCCCCCAATGCGGAATCCCTGCTTGTTCCTCTAGCGACGGCGCCGCCGTGCCTATTTCCATCCCCCGATAAATCGCTCGCGAATCCGCCGAAATAATCTCCACCCCAGAAAAACCACCCAACGGGCGCCCCTCCCGCGCCCGCTTCTCTAGTTCTAGAGCAATCCCAATCGACACCCCCGTCTTCCCGCTCGCCGTCGGCCCCAGAATCACTACTGTTTTATCAAAAGTCACTCGCATTCAACTTCTGCAAATATTCTGCCAAGTCCGCTAGCTTCACTTTTTCTTCCTTATCGCGCAGCCGGACGCTCACTTCCTTCGCCTCAGCATCCTTAGGACCAACAATCAAAACTACCGGAATCTTCATCTCTGTTGCGCGGCGGATTTTCTTACCTAACGAATCATTCGATAAGTCCATCTCAAACCTTAACACATTATGACGCACCGGCTCATCCAATTCCATCCCAGAGAGAACCGCCTCAATTTCAGAAACATACTCATCAACTTGGTCATTCACGGTCAAAATCCGCACCTGCTCCGGCGCGCACCACAACGGAAACCAACCTCCAGTATGTTCGATGAAGACGCTCAAGAACCGCTCAATCGAACCCAAAGTCGCGTGATGAATCATCACCGGCCGCTCCTTCTCGCCCTTCTCATTCACAAACTCAAGACCAAACCGCTCCGGCTGTACAAAATCGAGCTGCACCGTCGCGACCTGATGCTCGCGCCCAATTGCATCCTCCGCCATGAAGTCAATCTTCGGCCCATAAAATGCTGCCTCCCCCTCTTGTTCAAAGTAATCCAACCCGTTCTCAATCGCCGCTTCCTTAATCTGCGCCTGCGCCATTTCCCAAAGTGCCGGATCCCCTAGATACTTATCCGAAGAATCCCGATAACTAAGCCTTGCGCGCAATTTATTCATCCCCACCGTCGTATACAACTTCCGCACAATCCCGACCAAAGTCTGGATTTCCTGCTTAATCTGATCTTTCCGGCAGAAAACATGCGAATCATCCTGCGTCAAAGATCGCACCCTCGACAAACCGCCTAGCTCCCCCGTCTTCTCGTCACGATAATCTGTCGTCGCCTCCATATAGCGCACCGGCATTTCCTTATAAGTTCGTGGTCGCGACGCAAAAATCTGCGCATGATGCGGACAGTTCATCGGTTTCAGCGCAAATTCTTCCCCGTTCACCTGCGAGTGCACCATAAAAAGCTCATCGCCAAACTTCGCATAATGCCCCGAAGCTTTATAGAGGTCAACTTTCGTAATATGCGGCGTCCAAACCTTCTTAAACCCAGCCTGACCGCGAAGCCCTAACGACAACTCCGACATCTCTTCGCGCAAAACCGTTCCCCTCGGTGTAAACAGCGGCAAACCTGCCCCGACCAAATCCGAGAAGCAAAACAAATCCAATTCCTTCCCTAGCTTACGATGGTCACGTTTCTTCGCCTCTTCCTGTCGCGCTAGATATTCGTCCAATTCCTCTTGAGTTTCAAACGCCACCCCGTAAATCCGCGTCAACATCTCCCGCTTCTCGTCGCCCCGCCAATACGCGCCCGCCACGCGCGCAAGCTGGAACGCCCCTACTTTCGACAAATCGTCGATGTGCGGCCCTTTGCAAAGATCCGTAAATAAGACCTCCCCCGTCCGCGGGTCTTTCAGGTCATAAAAAGTAATCGTCGCATCTTCTGGTAATTCCTCAATCAACTCCGTCTTCAATCTCTGCCCATTCTCGCGAGCCCATTCAAGGGCTTCCTCGCGCGACGACTCTCGCCGCACCATCTCGCACTTCCGCGTAATAATCCCCCGCATCTTCTTCTCAATCTTTGCTAAATCCGCATCAGAAACTTTCGTATCTCCGAAATCAATATCATAGTAAAAACCGTTCTCAATCGCCGGTCCAATTCCAAAAGTTGTTGTCGGATAAAGCTCCCGCACCGCTGCCGCCAAAACATGGCTCAAGCTATGCCGCATCTTTTCAACTTCTTCGCTCATGGCTTTATCCTTTCCGATATTCTAAATATGTTATATCTATATAATTATACTACACAATAGCCAAAATAGTATCTATTCCCTGTAAAAACTATCTTTCACTCGTCCCCAAATATACTTATGTGCCTCTTGTGTCAATTTCTCGGCCAATTCCTCCGCCGAAATCCACAAAACTTCCGCAATCTCTTTCTCCTCCTCCGAACGCTCTTCCTGTTGCAGACTCTCGAAACTGCCATAAACCGTATGAATTGTGATATGCCGATTCACGTCCTTGTGCGCCGCATAGAAGTTATCGTAACAAACCTCGTCGAGTTCTTTCAGCTCTCCGAAATCATCATACCCAGTTTCCTCGACAACTTCCCTCTTTGCCGCCTCAATCGGTTTTTCTTCCCCTTCAATCCCGCCCATCACGAAATCAATCCACCCAAATTTCCGATTCTTCACACAGAGATACTTCTCCTCCGTCGGATGTTTCATCGCCACCACGACAACCTCACGCTCCGTCATCGGCTTATCATCCCGAATCGCCGAATCACCAGTCCCGAAAAACTCTTTTGCCATAATTCCTCCACTTATTTTCTACCCCAAGTATATCACAAAACTCTCTCGCCGCCGGAAAACCTCCCGCCCTCTCCAATTTTATGCTATAATGACGAGCAGCGAGCGAAAAACATGCTAGCATGTTTTTCTGAGCGCGAGGAAATTACAGTATAAGTCGAAGACTTATGCTATAATAACTTCACGGGTCGCTAACTCAGTTGGCTAGAGTGTCTCGTTTACACCGAGAAAGTCGGGGGTTCGAATCCCTCGCGACCCACCATAGAAAGGACCTGTGCATCAGCACGGGTTCTTTCTATCTTAGCCCAAGTTCAGAACTCAGCGCGAGTTCGTTATTTCCCCGCATCCTCCAAAGCTCGCTTCAAAATCTCCTTCCTTAGCCAAACTTCGTCCAAAATCACCACGTTGCCCTCTCTAACTCCACCAAAAAGTCGCAATACTTCCCTCGCGACCGCGTCATCAGAAACCAAAACATAACTTCGTCCATCCTTCAGAGAAATCAAGTTCATCATCCAATTTTCACTCAACCCGCTCAAGATGTTCCTCAATTCGTCCTCACGCTTTAAAAATTCCTTCCCGTCCCAACAAAGCAGCTGCGCAATTGTCTCCGGCAACGCAAAATCAACTTTTTCCGACTTCACATCATTTCGAATCGCCGTTGCTAAATCCCTCTCAACTTCCGCCTGGCACTCCAAAAAATACTTCTCCGCGAACTCATCATCTTCCCCGGCAATCTTCACCAGTTCTTTATACGCCGCCACGTCACGTTCCGTCGTAATCTTCGCTTTAAAGTTTAACGTATTATCCAAAATCGCCGCCATCAATAACTTCGCCAACCCCGGTCGCAACTTACCTAACGCCCCGCCATCACGATACCGCTCAAAAACTATCGTTGCCACCGCCCCAATCTTCTCAATCCGCACCCGTCGTACTTTGTCATCCCAATAATTCTCAAAACCAGCATGATGATCAATCAATTCAACTATCCTCTCAATATCCACACACTCATCCAAAAAATCAGGATTCGACAAATCCAAAACAGCGAACTCTTCATCACCCAAAAAGGCATAATCGTCAAAACCTGACAACTCGCGTAAACTCGGCGCCACGCTCTCGTTAATAACCGAGCCAGTCACCGCTACCACATCCTTACCCTGCAACCTCAAAAAATCCCGATACGCAACACAGCTCGCATACGCATCAATATCAATATATCTCTTCCCTGACGTAACTACAATCATACACTTATCTTATCACACCCTTCGCTTCTTCCCCGCGCCTTTCTTCCTCTTCCCCCTCACCTCTACCGCATACCCATAAATCGCCGCCGAGAGCATCCCCAGCTCACAAATCACTCCAAAAATCGACCGCACTGCCCCGTTATACGCCATCCAACACCCTGCCACCGGAATCCCCAAAAACTTGTATATCTTCGTGCTCTTCTGCCAAATCGAAATCTCATACAGCGTCGTTGCCGCCACCGACAATAAACTCAACGGTCCGTCATAAGTCAGAATCGCAAGCACCAAAATCGCCAGCAAAACCACCGCCAGCACCACATAATCCCGCACAAAATACCGCTTTTGCTTCCCGTGTTTATGCTCATCCCAAAGATAATAAAAGTTCGCCACCAGCACCACGACCGACATCGCCATCCCCAGATCCGCCCCGAGCAATAGAAAAACCACAATCCCCGTCGCCATCGACGCAATATCCAGCACCACCACCGCCTTCCGATTCTTCGCCAGATACGACAGCCCCAACAGTCCATACTCCACCACCGTCAAAATTTGTGACAAAATATAAGTAAAACCACCAGACATAACTTCATTATACCACCCTCAAGCCCTAAAACCGCGATTCAACCAGAAAACTCCGACCCCGAACCCAATTTCTCTCTTTACTTTTCACCTCAAATCGTGTATAATCAACCAAAGAGTTATCAAAATATTATTTAACCTCGAGGAAATATTAATGCCGATTATCAAATCCGCAAAGAAAGCTGCGCGCCAAGCCGAAAAGCGCACCGCTCACAACCAGCAAATCAAAAAGGACATCAAATCCGCTCTCAAAGCCTTCAAGGAAAGTCCTGTTGCTGAAAACATGGCGAAGATTCAGTCTGAATACGACAAAGCTGTCAAAAAAGGCCTCATGAAGAAAAACACCGCTTCCCGCCGCAAGGCTTCCCTCGCTAAATTCGCCAAGGCAGCAAAATAATTCACATCCAGGTAGTCTACAAAAGACCCGCAAGCCGGGTCTTTTTCTTTAATTAACCACCCCGCACATTCACTTCACCCCTGTTAAAGCCAAATCGAACTAGTAAACCGTTTACAAGTTCGAAACAACCCCGCCCCCCAAAAAAACCAACTCTGTCCTAAATCTTCCCTACCCGCAACAAAAAGCTCTTTATCAACATCCACGGCTCCACCCCCGTCGATTTCATCTGCAAATCCACCTTCGCGAGCTCCTTCAAAATCCTTCGCTCCCTCGCTCCTCCCCCCGAATATTCATACTTCTTCAGCGCTTGCGTCACCAAAAGTCCAAAAAACATAAACGGATCCTGATCTGCCTCAATCTTCTCCAAATCTCGCACCGCCTTCTCGCCATTTCGCATCGCCGTATCCAAAACCCCAAACACTAACCCCGCATCCGGCTTCTTCAGCGTCGCAAACTCCTCCATCTCCACCCCCGCCTCTTTCAGCTGCTTATACCCAGTCGACCTCTTATCAATCTTCCCCTCCCAAACCACCACCTCATGTTCCGTCTCTATATAATCCGCCAATTTCGCCCAAACTTCCGCATTCTCCCCCAAATTCTTCAACAAAATCCGCCGCACCCCGCCGCCAAGACCCCCAGCGCCGCTCCCAGAACCGTCGCCACCGCCAAAACCGCCCCCAAATAGCGACGTCCCCTGAAAAATACTCGGCAAATCCCCCGCCGTCAAACTCTCCCCCTCAAACACCTCATAACCCTCCCCGAGCGTCCGCTTGACCGCTTTCTCCGCTTCTAGCCGATTTTCCCCATAAAAAATCCTTAGCATCCCCAGCCCCTAAGCATCCTTAAAATACTCCGGCGCTTTCTGGCACTTCGGACAGTAATGCGTCCCTCTCCCTGTCACTCTCGTCTTCAAAATCGTCTCCCCGCACCGCAAACACGGCCGCCCCTCCCGCCGAAACACCTGCGCAAAGTTCTCGAGATAATTTCCCGTCGTCCCGTCCGGTTTCACATAAGTCGCCATCGTCGACCCTCCCGAATCAATCGACGCCATCATCACGCTCCGCGCCCCCTCCAAAATCAACCCGACTTGTTCCTCGCTCAGTTCCCCGGCCCGCGTCGCCGGATGCACGCTCGCATAAAACAACGATTCATCCGCATAAATATTCCCTAACCCCGCAATCACCTTCTGGTCCAGTAGCACCGCCTTAATTGGCGACTTCCTATGTCTCTGACACTTGCTGAACAATTCTTTTACATCCATCTCCCACGGCTCTTTCGCGAGCTCCGCAATGAACTTTTCCTGTTCAACTTCCCCTGTTGGCAACACTTTTACGAACCCAAACTTCCTCTGGTCATTAAAGTATAGCACCCCTTCCTCGAACACAAAAATTACTCGGGTCTGTTTATTAGGGAGTGTATCTGTAAAATTTTTACTCGGATGCCCCGCCGCGAAGTTATCCTCCTCATTCGCCCCTCGCCAAATCAGCTGCCCTGTCATCCGAAGATGTATCATCATCGTATACCCATTATCGAGATCAAGCAGCAGAGCCTTCCCTCGTCGCCTCACCTCCGACACGCTCGCATCCACCACATTTCCTTCATCCCCCTGAAAGGCTTTCTTCGTCGTCGGATCGACCTCAACCTGTACAATCTTCTTCTTCACAATCAACGGCGTAAGCCCCCGCCGAATCGTCTCTACCTCTGGTAACTCTGGCATAATACCCTTATTATACCACTCCGCTTCCTTACATGCTACAATAGATCTATGAAACACAATAATAGCACCCCCCCAAGAAAAACATCCTAATTATTAGCCTTCTCATCCTCATCTTAGTCCTCGGAGTGGTTGGAGCTATTTTCTTCGTAGCCCACAACAATAACTCCACCCAAGACACCGCCCCAAAAACAGCCGATGTTCCCGGCTCCGAACCGCCCTACAACTTCGACTACAGCTGGGCCGACAATAACCTCTGCATCGCCCACGCCTTCGGCGGCATCCTCGGCGATTCCTATACCAATTCTTACGAAGCTTTCCTCTTGAATTATAGCCTCGGTCATCGCGTCTTCGAAGTCGACTTCTTCCTCACCGACGACGGCAAAACCGTCGCCGCTCACGACGCCGACAACTGGAAAAACGCCGCCACTATCCAAAACGACGCCGAAATCAGCCCCTCTGACATATCTTCGACCGACTTCACCTACGCCAACTTCATGTCCTCTCTCTGGCAAAACAAGTACCACCCTGTCGATCTCGAGCTTCTCTTTGAGATTCTCCGAGAATATCCCGACGTCTACATCGTCACCGACACCAAATTCTCCGACGAAGAAAACGTCCGCAAGCAATTCTCCGCCTTCGTCGAAACCGCCAGCACCATCGATCTCACCCTTCTCGACCGCTTCATTCCTCAAATCTACCAAACCGACATGCTCCCCTGGATTATGGACATTTACCCCTGGAAATCAGTTATTTATACCTTATACGGCAACACCACCTGGACCCCAGAAAACGTCCTTACCTTCTCCGCAGAAAGTGGCGTCAAGTTCATTACTCTCTGGGATACTTGGCTAAACGACCGCCTCACGACCGAAGATATTGCTCATTGGAAGTCCGCCGGCCTCAAAATCGCCACCCATACCCTCAATTACTACTCCCGCGCCGAACAATCACGCGCCCGCGGCGCCGACGTCATCTATACCGACTTCCTCATTCCCCAAAAGTCTACAACTCACCCCAATTAGTCCCCACCGACACATCGACAGCCAGCTTCACCTTCAGCTCTGGCGCCACCCCCTCCATTTCTCGCTTCAAAACTTCCGCCACTTCATCCGCCTGCGACGCCGGACACTCCACAATCAACGAATCATGCACCTGCATCACCATCCGCACCCCAGAACCGTCAGAAAGCCCAAACTTCTCCCCCAGTACCTCTGACACCCGAATCATCGCCTTCTTCATCAGATCCGCTTCCGTTCCCTGAATCGGCATATTCTGCGCCGCCCGTTCCGCCCCTGTCCGCACGATAAAATTCGACGACAAAACATCCGGCGTCGGCCGCCGCCGCCCAAACATCGTCTCGACATACCCCTGTTCTCGTGCCTGTTTCAAAACATTTTCCAGATATTCTTTAATCGGTTTCCTAAGCTCAAAATAATTCTCGATGAAGCTCTTCGCCTCATAATACTGCATATCTGCCGCCTCTGCCAACCCCCTGACGCTCATCCCATACAAAATCCCGAAATTAATCACCTTCGCCGCCCGCCGCTGTATCTTCGTCACCTCTTCCATCGGCACCCCAAACGCCTCCGCCGCCGTCTTCGTATGAATATCCACCCCCTCATTAAAGTCTCGAATCAAATCCTCATCCCCCGCCAACGCCGCCGCCAGCCGCAGCTCGAACTGCGAATAGTCCGCGCTCACCAAGACTTTCCCGGCCGGCGCAATAAATCCCGTCCGAATCCGCCGCCCCACCTCTGTCCGCACCGGAATATTCTGCAAATTCGGATTCGTCGAAGATAGCCGCCCCGTCGCCGTCACATTCTGGTTAAACGTCGTATGGACGCGCCCCTCTGCGTCTGCTAGCTCCGGCAACGGCGCAATATACGTCGACAGCAGCTTCGCCGCCTCCCGATACTCCTTCACCGCCCCAATAATCTCATGCTCCCCTTCCAACTTATCCAGCTCCTTCACCCCTGTAGAATACCCCCTCGAGCCCTTCTTAATCCCCTTCGTCGGCAACCCCAAATCCGTAAACAAAACCTCCGACAGTTGCATCGGCGAGTTAATATTGAACTCCCGCCCGGCGAGCAACCAAATTTTTTGTTCAAGCCCCCCAACCTCCGCCGAAAATTCTGTCTTCAGCTTCGCAAAATACTTCCGGTCGATCAACATCCCATCCCGTTCCATCCGATATAACACCGGTATCAGCGGCAAATCAAACTGAGTAAATATTTTATACAGCTCCGGTTTCCCCTCAAATTCCCGCTTCTGCCGCTCAAATTCCTGTAATTCCTCCGAATATTCCACCTCTCGCGCCAGCGGATTCAGCAAAAACGCCCCTTGCGCCAAATCCCAGAACTTTCCGCCCCCGAGCACCCCCGCCGCCACCTTCGCGTTCTTATGCATCAAATCCTTCACATTCCAAGAAACCAGCGTCCCATCCTCTAGATAAGTTGGGATTTCCAGCGTTTGCTGCCCGAAAGCCCCTCTAGCCCCCGCCATTTTCGCCTTAGAAGCCTTTTTCGCGACTTCTAAGGCCCGTTCTGCCGCTGGAGCCTTATCATAGCCACTACCTTTTTCAGACCCCTCAGAACGCTTCTCCTGAGCCTCTAGCAACCCTTTAGAACCGTCTTTAGCCCCCGAAGGCGCCAACTCCCCCTGTTTCCCCTCAAAACCCTCAAACGCCCCAGAATCGCCTCTAGAGGCCTCCCTAGCCTTCAAAAACCGCCCGATCAACGTCTTAAACTCCAATTTCTTCAACGCCGCCACTACCCGCGAGTCATCAATCACCAAATCCGGCAAATCCTCAAGGCGCACTGGCGCATCCGTCATAATCTTCGCCAAAAAATACGACATTCTCGCGCTTTCCTCCCCCTCAATCAGCTTCTTCTGCGTTGCCCCCGAAATCTGAGCAATATTTTTATACACCCCCTCGAAATCCCCATATTCATTCAAGAGCCTAACCGCTGTTTTCTCCCCCACCCCAGGCACGCCCGGAATATTATCCGACGCATCCCCCTTCAAAGCCTTCAAATCCAAAAACTGCGCCTTCTTAATCCCATATTTCGCCTCCACGGCCGCCACATCCAGCTCCTCGAGTTGCGAAAATCCCTTCAAAATCCGATACATCCGCGTATTCGCGTCCACAATCTGCAACATATCGAGATCCGACGACACAATATATGTCTCCCACTCCTCATCCTCGCTCGTCGCCTTCTCTGTTAATTCATCCGCCTGTAGCGCCAGCGTCCCAATAATATCATCCGCCTCATAATCCTCGCACTCCACAAAGCTCCACCCCAACGCCTTCACCAACTCCTCCAAAAGCGGAATCTGCGCATAGAAATCATCCCCTGGCTTCGTTCGCCCCGCCTTATACTCTGGAAAAACCTCTTTCCGTTTCGCCGTCGAACTCCGCGAATCCCACGCCACCACCACCTTCGTCGGGTCCAACTTTCGCACAATCTCCATAGCAATCGCCGCAAACCCATAAATCCCGCCCGTCGGCGTCCCGTCGCTCGTCGACAGCGCCCCCATCGCATAATACCCCCGATAAAACACCGATTTCCCGTCAATAATCACCAAACGTTTCATTCCCCCAATTATACCATATCACCTCAAAAACACCCAATTCCCGTCCTCACCCATGTTATAATTAGAATCATGAAAGATCGCAACGTAAAACTTCTCGCCATCGTCGGCATGGCCGGCGCCGGCAAATCCGTCATCATCGATTATCTCACCGACCGCGGCATCCCGAAATCCTATTTCGGCGGCATGAACCTCAAAGAAATGACCAAGCGCGGCATCGAAATCACCCCAGAAAATGAAAAAATCTTCCGCAAACAAATCCGCGAAGAAGAAGGCAACGATTGGGTCGCCCGCCAAGTCATCGCCGAAATCAACGACCTCATCGCCGCCGGCCAAAAGCGCATCGTTTTGGACGGCCTCTACTCCTGGACCGAGTACAAAACTTTGAAAAAAGAGTTCCCTGGCGACCAGCTCACCGTCATCGCCGTCGTTTCCCCGCGCCACCTCCGCTACGAACGCCTTGCCACTCGCCCCGTCCGCCCCTTCGACCATCAAGCTGCTCGCGAGCGCGACTACCACGAAATTGAAACCATCGAGAAAGGCGGCCCGATCGCCATCGCCGATTATTTCATCTTGAACGACGGCTCCATCGACAACCTCCACACCCAGCTCAAATCCATCCTCTCCGAAATCAATTTCTAACCCTCAAACTCCCCACTTCCGACCGCCCGCATCCCCAAATCTTCCCAAACGGACAATTTCAACCTTGCTTTTGCTATGTTTAGATGCTAGAATAGGATGGTATAGTTATGTTACTTTCGCTTTTTCTTAGCGAAAGTAATTTTTATCTGCAGTAATGTGACACAGACTAGAATACGTTTCAAAATTTGGAATTGTATTCGCATAACCTACCCTCCTTTCTCCGCCCTTTAAAGTTGCTTGAAGCAAAGCCTACTCTTGCCCGTATCTCCACCCTAGCATACTTCACTAACTTTTACCAAGCATAAGCACAATATTTTCCTCAACTTTTTCCCTTGGCTAACTTTTCTTCAAAAATCCGCCATTATATCACACTTTGTTCAAAACTTACAAGCACATCCGCTTACAAAATATAGCAGGAGCTAAACCGCTTCTGCTATATCTCATGCCCCCGCTTACCTCATTCTCCGCCCCAGCCGCCGCCCCGCCAAATAAGTTAAGTTCGTTGGGTGAACTTATAAGTTCTTCGATATCGATTTTATTGTAAAAAAGGAATAAGTAT
>OOIH01000874.1_pt1 | contig 96708 bp, 79 predicted proteins | sample 1691801 | NCBI WGS metagenome assembly OOIH01 (sample SAMEA1061690, study PRJEB22710) | metagenome
AATCAGCATTTTAGAAAACTAATGAGCGATGAGAAAGCAGCAAGAATGTGGGAGAACACAGAAAGAAGTTTAGCACGTGAAGAAGGACATGAAGAAGGTTTGGCAGAAGGTCGTAAAGAAGGTTTGGCTGAAGGAAGAGCAGATGGTCAAGTAACTATTATTAAATCTATGCTTAACAATGGGTTTGAAATTGAAGAAATTAGTAAGATGACTAGTCTTTCTGTTTGTGATATAAAACAATTATTAAATAAAAGTAATTAAATGTTTGTTTATTATGAGAAGAAAAAATCTTCTTTTTCTTTTGTGTAGGCCTTTTGTTCTATTTTAAAAAGAATGTGGTATAATTTAGTTGGAGGACTAACTATGAAAAAAACATTAGAAGATATAAAAAAATATGATACTTTTATTTATGATAGATTTGAGATAGTGTATGGTGAATTTTTAGTAACTATTAAATTTTATTATGAAATTGTTGGACTTAAAAAGTTCGTTCATAAGATAGAGATACCATTAAGCAATGTAAATGTAGATTATGATTATGTAAAAAAGCTAGCTTTTAATATAGGATTGCTTGAACTTGTAAGTTATTGGAAGTCAACTATATCATCTAATTTAATAATTAATTGTGGAACGATATCTGCTAAACAGCAAGAATTTTTCAAAAAAATTTATTATCATGGTTTAGGTGAATTTTTCTATTTAAATGGAATTGATCCAGAATATGATACTTTTGTTACAATAAATTCAAAAGGTCCTGTATATGATAAAATGATTGATTATCAAGGATATGGAAATTTGATATGTATTGGTGGAGGTAAAGATTCTTGTGTTTCTTTAAGTTTAGTGGAAAAAACAAACGATACAGAATGTTTTATTATTAATCCAAAATCAGTAATGTTAGAATGTGCAAAGACTGCAGGATATAATGATGATGAAATAATAAGTGTAAAGAGGATAATTGATAAAGGTTTGTTGGAGTTAAATGAAGAAGGCTTCTTAAATGGACATACACCTTTTTCGGCAATGGTTGCATTTGTTTCTTATTTAACAGCTTATTTAAATAATAAGAAATTTATTGTATTGTCTAATGAAAATAGCGCTAATGAAGCAAATGTTGTTGGAACTAAAATTAACCATCAATATTCTAAATCATATGAATTTGAAAGTGATTTTCAAAATTATGCAAATGAATTCTTAGGAGCTCATATTAAATATTATTCTTTATTAAGACCACTTACTGAATATCAGATTGGAATGTTATTTGCTGAGAATAAAAAATTTCATAAAATATTTAAAAGTTGTAATGTTGGTAGTAAGGTAGTTCCTTGGCGTTGGTGCTGTGATTGTGCAAAGTGTTTATTTGTTTATTGTTTATTAGCTCCACATTTATACAAAGATGAATTGGTAGAAATATTTGGAGAGGATTTATTTGAAAAAGAAACTTTAATTACTACTTTTAAAGAATTACTTGGAAAAGAGAATGTTAAACCTTTTGATTGCGTTGGGACTTTTGAAGAAATAAATTATGCAATAACAAAGACTATAAAAAGAATTGGTGAAGTTGAGTTACCTTATTTATTGAAGTTTTATAAAGATAATTACTACGATGAGACAATACTTGCTTGGGATTTAGAACATAGTTATAATGAAAATAATAGTTTAAGCAAAGACGAAGAAAAAATGATAAAGGAAGCTATTGGTTATGAAAGATAAGATTATAGAGAAATTAAAAGATAAAAAAATAGCTATTTTAGGTTTTGGAAGAGAAGGAAAAGCTACTTATAAGTTTATACGTGAATTTTTACCCAAAAAAGATATAGTTATTATTGATAAGAACGATGTTTCGGAAGATGAACTCGTTTGTTTAGATACACATTTAAGTTTTATCTATGGAAATGAATATTTAAGTAATTTAGGCGATTATGATTATGTTATCAAAACTCCAGGAATATCTTTAAAAGATGTAGATACTTCTGGTGTTAATATCACTTCAGAAATCGAACTTGTTTTAGAAGTTGCAAAAGATAGGGTAATAGGTATTACAGGTACAAAAGGTAAGAGTACAACATCTTCACTTATTTATAGTATTTTAAAGAAAAATGGAGTAGATGCAGTATTTGCGGGAAATATTGGGATTCCAGTATTTCAAATGCTAGATCAAGTAAATGATGAAACTATGTTTGTGATAGAAATGTCTTCACATCAATTAGAATATTTAAATGTTTCACCATATATTGGAATAGTACTTAACCTGTTTGAAGATCATCTTGATCATGCTGGAAGTGTTAAACATTATCATGAAATAAAAATGAACATGTTTAGAAACCAAAATGAAAATGATTATATGATATATTGTTCTGATAATGAAGCTTTAAATAAAATGGTAAATACTAATCATTTTAAAGGTAAGCAATATAATGTAAACATGAGTGAAGAAGCAATAACCACTATTAATGATGATATGATTTGTTATAAAGGAGTTCCTGCTTTTAGTAAAGATATAAAAAGAAACTTGTTAGGATTACATAACTTAGAAAATATAATGGTAGCTTTTACAGTTAGTAAGATACTTAATTTAAATGATAATCTTACTTTAGAAGCTATTAGTGAGTTTAAGCCATTAGAATATAGATTAGAATGTATAGGGGAGTTAGAACATGTTAAGTATTATGTAGATACATTAGCTACTATACCATCCGCTACTATAGAGGCTATTGAGGCATTAGATGACATAAATACATTAATATTTGGTGGTATGGATCGAGGCATTTCTTATGAAGGGTTTGCTGAATACTTAAATAATACTAAAATAGAACATTTTATTTGTATGCCTACAACTGGACATAAAATTGGAGCAGATCTTGATAAAGAAAGAACTTATTTTGTAGAAACTCTTGAAGAAGCTTGTAAGTTAGCAAAAGAAATTACGAAAAAAGGAACTTCATGTATATTGTCTCCAGCCGCTGCTAGTTATGAACACTTTAAAAACTATGCTGAGAAAGGCGATAAATATAAAGAATATATTTTGAATTAGACTTAAAAGTATTTAAGTCTTTTTTTGTTGTCATTTTTTTATTTGAAATATAAGTTTTTATTTGAAATAATGAAAAATTTGATATAATTTATTTATAACATGAAAGGTAGGATGTTAATAATGGATGAAAAAGAATTAGAGAAAACAAAACCTATTGAAATCCTTGATGATTTATATGAGTCAAGACAAGAAAAGTTTTCTCAAGAAACGGAAGCAAACGTTAGTAGAGAAGAAAAATATAAGCAATCATTGGAAAATCAAGAACGTACTCTAAGTGAAGAAGCTGCAGAAGAGGCTTTAGCTGAAAAAAATATTGCGTTAGCTGAATCATATTTACAAGAAGAGAAAGCTCAACAAAATAGTGAACAACCACCTGAAAAGAAGAAACTTATAGATAAGATTAAGGATAAGTGGTCTAATTTAGAAAAGAAACAAAAGATAATGGTAATTGTTATTGCGTTATTGTTGCTTGTTTTACTTGTATTATTAATTGTTTTTATTTGTAAACCAAAGGACGTAGAAGATGAAAAAGTTAATAATATTCCAGAAGAAAAAGAAGAAGCTCCAACTATAGTAGATAATTTCTATTATAAAGAAGGAAATTTATATTTTATTAATGATTCTGAGGAAGAGATTGGTTCTTATGAATGTGAGAATAAAGATGCAAATCTTTGTTATGTAGCTTTTAACGATGAACGTGATGGCTTTGATGTTCCTAAATTAGAAGATACTACAGGTAAAGAAAAAATACAAAGAATGCCAATCTTTGAAGATAAGTATGTATTTATAGTTGATAATAAAGATGAGAAAGATAGTACCTTAAAACTTTATGCAATAAAAGACGAGAAAGTTACTAATTCATATAAAACAGCTAAGGCATATGATGATAACTATGTAATCGTGTCTGATTCAAATAATAAACATGGTTTAATAGAGTTTAAAGCTGGCATTAATGAATTAATAAAACCAGAGTATGAAAGTTTAAGAATGATTAATAACTCAGAAAATTTAGTTGCTAAAAATAAAAAGAATACAATAATTATTAATAGAAAAAATAAAGTATTAAGTTCTACTTTTGATACTAGTTTTGATATTAGAAATTATAATGAAAATTTTGTGGTAGCCTATGTTGGTGGAACTTATAATTTATATGATTACAAAGCTAATTTGTTGGCTAGTGGTTATGACTATATTGCGATTTCTGATAAGTATGCAGCATTAGTAGATTCAGAAAAGAAAGTTTATATAATAGATAATGAAAAAAACAAATATAATGAAGGAAATGTTATATTAAAAAATAAAGATTATGTAAAAACATATATTTATGAAGAATCTGGTGAATTAAAAGAAATTAAACGTAGTTTTGAAATGAACGTTAAAGAATCTGCTATAGAAATTGCAATTTATAATGGTGATGAAGATGTTAAATATAGCAATATAGAGTTTACAGAAGGATTAATTAATAAGAAATTTAAATATGTAAATTATTTTGATGGTAAGTTGTATTTCTATAAAGATGAAGAAAAAGCAGAAAATATTGGTGTATATGAATGTACTAATAAAAATTATGTAAAGTCTGAAAATGATAATTACGATTATTGTTTTGTGGCTGTTGATACTATTTATGAAGATAATGATATGACTGCTGGTAATAGAAATACTATGATACCTCTAATTAATGAAAAGTATGTGTTTGTTACAGATGGACCTAATACAATTAAATTGTATGATTTGGATAGTGATAAAGTTTTAGGTACTTATACGAGTGTTGATACAAATTTACCAAGTAATAATAAGGAAATTAATAAATATACTGGTAAATTGGAAGTAATTGCTTTAAACAAGAAGGGTAAATATGGAGTACTATCTATAGATGGTAAGAGTGTAGAAGCTAAATATTCTTTTGAATATAATCATTTAGAAAAGTTAGGTGAATATTATTTAGCTCAGGATGCTGATAATAAGTGGAAGATTTTATATGGTAAAGATAAGACTAGTGCTTCTGTTGCTAATAAAATAAGAGGTTATAATAGTAGTCTTACTTATATTAAAGTTAAATCTGGTTCTGGTTATGCAGTTTATTCTGAAACAGGCGAAATGATGAGCGATGAAACATATGAATATGTTGAGTTATATAAAGATTTTTATGCTGCTGTAGATAAAGATAAGAATATTTATGTTTATGATTATCAAGGTCGTAAGTTAACTGATATTGCAGTTAAAGCAAGTAGTACTGATTATGGAAATTTAGAATATCCAGCATTTAAAGTTGAACAAAATAAAACAATGTTTAATATTTCTGTTTATGATGGAACTAAATATACTGTAACTGCTGTAGCAGAAGTGTCTGCGGGATCTGAAGCAGGCGAAGTTGTAGAAGAGAGCTAGTTTTTAAACTAGTTTTTTCTTTTTTTGTTCTAAATTATACTTTGGCACATAAACTTAATTAGAAATGATAGGGGTGTTATATTGAAAGATAACAAAATAATAGAGTCTATTTCTAAAAGGGGTAATGGAGAAATTTATTTAGGTGTTGTAGGAGCTGTTAGAACAGGAAAGTCAACCTTTATAAAGAGATTCATTGAAAATCTAGTCGTGCCAAATATTACAGATGAGTATGAAAAGAAACATTGCTTAGATGAGATACCGCAGAGTGCTCAAGGTAAAACAATAATGACAACGGAACCAAAGTTTGTACCTAGTAATGGTGCTATGATTCAGGTAGAAGAGTTTACAACTAGTGTTAAATTAATTGATTGTGTAGGTTATATTATTCCTGGGTCTAATGGTTATGAGGATGAAAATGGTAATCCAAGAATGGTTTTGACTCCTTGGTTTAAGGAACCAGTTAATTTTGAAACAGCGGCGGAGATTGGAACAGAAAAAGTAATTAAAGATCATGCGACTATAGGAATTGTAGTAACGTCAGATGGTTCTTTTGGTGAAATAAAAAGAGAAAGTTATATTGAAGCTGAGAATAAAGTAATTTCAGAATTAAAAAGTATAAATAAACCATTTATTGTAGTATTAAACACTTCTAAACCTGAGTCACAAGATACAAGAGAATTAGCTGAAGCCTTAAAAAATGAACATAATGTTCCAGTATTACCAATTAGTGTAGAAACAATGACAGAGTATGAAATTTATGATATTTTAAAAGCAGCTTTATATGAGTTTCCAGTACTAAGTATTGATATTAGATTACCAGAGTGGGTTCATATATTGCCTAATAATCATAAAATTAAAGAAGAATATTTAACTAAAATTAAAAGTAGTACTTTATGTATTAATAAGTTAAAAGATGTTGATGATATTTTAAATTATTTTAAAGATAGTGAATTTATTAGTAAGGCTTATATAAGTGAAGTTGATACAGCAACAGGAATAGTTCATGTTAATTTAGATAGTGATGATTCTTTATATAATGAAACATTGAATGAAATGATGGGCGATATGGTTAATACAAAGGCTGGTATGCTAAAAATATTCTCTTCTTATAAAGAATCAAAAGAGGAGACAGAAATACTTAAAACAGCTTTAAAAACAGCTAAGCAAACAGGTTATGGTATAGTTTATCCTACTTTAAAAGATATGCAATTAGAGACTCCAGCAGTTATTAAGCAAGGAAGTCGATTTGGAGTTAAATTAAAGGCGACTGCAGCATCTTATCATATTATTAAAGCTGATGTTGTAAGTGTATTTGAACCAATTATTGGTAGTGAGTTGCAAAGTAAAGAGTTAATTAATTATTTAATGAAAGATTATGAAACAGATCCAACTAATATTTGGCGTAGTGAAATTTTTGGTAGAAGCTTAGATGTTATTGTTAAGGAAGGAATTCAAGCTAAGTTGTCTGTTGTTCCTGAAACCACTCGATATAAGTTGTCGCAAACTGTAACAAAGATTGTAAATAAAGGATCTAATAATTTAATAGCTATAGTTATATAAAATACTATGGCTTTTTTTATTTTTTTATATTATAATTGTATTAACAATAGGAGGGATTCATCATGAATAATTGTCCAAAATGTGGAAATCCATTACAAATTGGGGTAACATCATGTCCAATTTGTGGTACTGATGTAGCAGTTAAAAATTCTAGTAATAATGCATCAGCACCTGTTAAGCAGACTGTGCAAGTAGCACAGGTTTCAGAGGTACCAAAGGCGACTCCTTCTGTACCAGTGCAGCCTGTTGGTCAAGTAGTACAACAACCTTCGGCTCCTGTAAATGTACAAGCTCCTTCTGTACAACAATCTAATCCAGTACAGAATAATAAAGTAGTATCGTCAGTTGCTAATACTCCACAATCAGTTGCAAATGTTCAATCTGGGCAACAAAATGTAGTATCGAATGGACAAATTCAGTCATCTTTGCCTTCACAGAGTCCTGTTCAAACTCCATTACAAGCTCAAGAAAATGTTCAAATGAGTAATCAAGGTACTCAGCCTGTTCAGAATAGTTCTTCTATAAATCCAACTCCTGGTGTAGTTAATCAAATGCCAATAAGCCAATCTACAGCAATGCCAGTTGGGGAACAACCAGTAGTACAACAATCTGTTCCTCAAGGACAAGTTGTACAAAATGTTACGACTACACCTATAGTTCCTACTGCTATTACACCAACTGTAGAGGCTGTTCCAACTCCGGGAATACCTGTTTCCTTAACAGGAGCGGTTGGACAAACACCAAGTGTTCAAAGTGCAGAAGTTACTAAGGGTAAAGAGAAAAAAGAAAAAAATAAAGATAAAAGTAGTAAGAAGAATAAACAAGTAGTTGCTGTGGCAGCAATTGCGTTAGTGGCTGTCGTAGCAGGGGCTTTGTATGTAATGTTTGGTTCGAGTTTTAAATTAAAAGCTGATTTACCAAAAGATGATGAAGAACCAGTTGCAATGAGTTCAGTTGTATCACATGGTTTTAAGTTTGGATTACAAGATGGTTGGTTAGTTAGCGAAGATCAAAATAATGTAATTGTAACAAATTCTGCAGAGACAGTTTCAATAAGATTTAGTCAATCTCAAACAAGTCTTACTGATATAACAGAAGATATAATAAATGCTCAGTTGAGTAGAAATCAAAATTTCTCAGATTCAAAAGTAGGAACAACTCAAATTGGTGCACGTGATTCGTACGTTGTAAACACTACTTTAAATGAAACTTTACCAATTCAAATATACTTTATAAGTGGTGGTCCTGCTTTAACTTTAGGAGTTACTGTTATATATCAATCTGCTGAAACTAAGACTAAACTAGAATCAAATATTTTAGAGATGATAGGTAGTATTTCATATTCAGATGATTCAATAAAAGCGATTAGTACAACTAGTATGTATAGTGAAGCTTTTAACATGTTTAATAACGTTGTAACTAATAAACAACCTGAAGTTCCAGAAGTTCCTGTAGAAGATGATCAAAATAATCAGGAAAATGAAAATAATGGAGAGAACCAAACTCCTGAGACGGAGACATCTGAGACACAAAGTCCTGTTACTCCAGAAACACCAGTAGAGAATTCTAATGGTCAAGTTACAGAATAATAATTTATTATATTGAAATGTATAGGATAACAATGTTTAAAAGACATTGTTATTTTTTTGAAAAAGGTAAATATGGCGGAAAATGGAGTAAAAAACACTATTTTTTTCAAGAAACTATGCGAATTCTCTTGATTTAAACCTATATTTCTGATATTTTTAATATGTAAGGCTAATACCTTACGATAAACGAAATAATATTGGGAGGTAAAAATTATGGGAAAACAAGAATTAGTAGAATTTATCGCAGCTAAAGCTGGTTTAACAAAAGCTGACGCAACTCGTGCATTAGATGCTGCATTAGAAGGAATTACAGCTGGACTTAAAAAAGAAGGTAAAGTTGCTTTAGTAGGATTCGGAACTTTCAGTGCTAAGGAAAGAGCTGGAAGAGAAGGAATTAATCCTCTAACTAAAGAAAAATTAACTATTCCTGCTAAGACTGTTGCTTCATTCAAAGCTGGAAGCAAATTAAAAGCAGCTATTAACTAATTATTGAGTTAATAATATAAAAAGACCATAAATGATAAATAATTTATGGCTTTTTTTTGTGATTTAATTTATACTTAGTATAGTAGGTGATACATTTTATGGTAAAGAATAACAAGAGTAAAAAAGAATTGAAAATACCTAATATTTTTATGTTATTAATAAGCGTAATATTAATTATGATTGCTTATCTTTTAGGACAAGGTGGAATATTGAGACTTATTTTATGGTTGCTGGGAGTAATATTATTGATTGTAAATATTATGAAAACTTATAGTACGAAGTTTGGACTTAATTTAATAATCTTTATATGCCTGTTTATTGTTTCAATATTTATTGATGGAATGGTATCAATGTCATTAAAAAAGATTCCATTATTTGCTTACAATATAATAAATACAGGAAATGCAAGAGTCTATAATGGGATTGGAATAAGAGTATGGCAATGTGATAAAAATAATTATAAAGATTTGATAATAGATCCTTTTTATAATAAAGGCTATATCTGTAATTCGGATACAATACCAGCGGTTGAAATTAATCCGTTTTTAAACTCAGTTATAGAGAATTATGATGATTATAAAAATTCATATATTAAAATAAATGGGAAAGTAAGTAAGAAGACTGGTCAAAATTATATTGAGATGAAACCTTATGAAACAACTTCTGTAACAATAAATGGTTATGTAACCTTTGCTGATAATATTGTTTTGAGAATTTTGTTCAATGAAAATGAAAAAGAATTAGATAATTATGATGTTTATGATGAAATAACTATAATTGGTATTGTGAAGAATTTAGAACAAGAAAATAATAATTACGTTATTTATATGTATGATAGTAAGGTTGTAAGTAATGTTGATTTGAATCAATATGAAATAAGTGTTACAGAAGAAAATACTTGTTCTAATGAACCTAATATTATTTATTCTAATGAGGCAATGAATATTTATACATATTGTATTGATGATATGATTATAAATTATCCGAATGATAAGAAGTACGAATTAGGTGTTGCGTTATCTTCTAATAAAATAACAGTTAATGAGTTATTTGAAAAATCTACTGAGATTATACCAAGTGAGGTAGATGGAAGTATGATTTATTCATTAGAAAAATATAACGTTTTGGTTTGTGATACAGCATTAAGTAAAGATGTTTTTATAGGAAGTAAGACGATGACTTTTAGTAATGTTACTTGTTCTCCTAAAAATGAAGAAACCGAAATTCCAATTGAGTAAGCCTAAAAAACATTAAAAAGGTTTTACTTTTTTACACAAATTGATATAATGAATATAGGTATAACGTAAGAAAATAGATACCAATAATGTAGTACAAGATAAATTTTATGAAGGTACTAAGATAAGGAAGGGATAATATGGCAAGCGAAGAAAAAACAAAAAAAGCTCCAGCTAAGAAGGCTTCAGCTAAAAAAGAAGTAAAGAAAACTTCGACAAAATCAACAAGTACTAAGAAGAAGACTACTCCAACTACAAAGAGTGCTAATGCAGTTGTTAAAACTACAGCTAAAACTCCAGTTAAAAAAAGTAGTACAAAGACAATTGTTCAAGAAGAAAATCATTATGGACGTACATTATTAGCAGCGTTACTTATTGTATTGGTTTTCATTGGAGGATATGTTGGTATTCAATATAAAAAGAATAATTTAACACCAGATTCTAAGTATGTAGCAACAGCAGACGAGAAGAAGTTTAAAGAAGAATATGAATCATTAAACGGAACAACTCGTACTAATGGACAAAAAAATAGAGATGTTGAAATAATGGTTGATAATAATGTTAAATATATCAATATTAAAGAAGCAGCTGAAATTCTAGAAAATGGATCAGGAGTAATCTATTTTGGATTTGCAGCATGCCCTTGGTGTCGTAATGCTGTACCAGTATTGTTAAATGCAATGAATGCTTCAGAATTAGATACTATATATTATGTTAATATTAAACCAGAAGATGACCCAGAACAAGATATTAGAGATACTTATGTGTTAGACACTAAAAATAAAGCAAGAAAGAGTCGTGATGCGGAAGCAGCTTATTTTGATGTATTACGTGCTTTAGCTAATGATTTAGATGATTATGTGTTATATACTGATAAGGGTAAACCTGTTAATACTGGTGAAAAACGCTTAGCAGCTCCAACTGTAGTTTCAGTTAAAGATGGTGTAGTAGTTGGTTTCCATCAAGGAACTGTTGAAGGACATGATAGAGTAGATGGCGTACTTGAAGACTTAACAAAAGAACAAGAAACAGAATTATTAAATACTTATAGTAAAGTTATATCAAAGTATTTAAATAGCGATTGTGATAATGATTCAGAAAAAGGATGTTAAGTCCTTTTTTTTATGAAATGAGTACTCAAACTTTTTAGTTTTGTGGTATTTTAATATAATAGTAGAGTATAGGAATAGAGAGCTTAATCTTTAAGATTAAGTTCTTTTTCTATGAAAAGATATTTTTAGAAATTTAATTGAAGTCTTTTTCCCTTGCTTTAAAATATTAAAAAAAGTATAATAGTTGTTAACACAATTATGTGGGTATGTATTAGTCAAAGTAGTACATATTTTATAATTACTAGAATAGTTTGGAGGTCAAAGTGAAAAATTATTTCTTGTTAGCAAAAAAGGAGATAATTTAAGATGGAAACAAAGTATGAAGGTCTTACCAAAGAAGAAAAAGTAATGTTTAGTATTCTTGGTATTATCCTAGTAATTGCTATAGGTATCTTAATTATTAATACTTTCTCCGAAAATGAAAGAACATTAAAAGTCGAGACACCTATAACAGAAACAGAAAATAAAGGGACAGCAGATGATGAAAAAACAAGTAATTCAGAGATTAACTTAATAGAAGATAATACTGATAAAGTAAATAATAAAATTGCTTATGTTACTAATTTGACATCATCTAAAAAAGGTAAAAATACAGGTAGTGTAAGCAATGTTTCAAAAAAAGAAGAGATAAAGGATACTACGAGTATTGAAAAACCAGTAATAGTACAATGGGATTTTCCTAAAGATATTGTAACTTTAGCAGAAGCAGGAACTACTATAAAAATAGATAAAAACGTTGTTTTAGAGGATGGTAGCGTTGCTGAAGCACAAGTTACAGTGAGAAAATTAATTGATGATACTTATATGATTCAAGATATTAGTAAAGGTAGTATTTTATTAACTGAAGGGACATATAAATATTATTATACTTATGCCAATGTAACAAAAGAGTTAGTTTTAACTGTTAAGGGTTATTTGAATCCTGTTGAAGCTAGTTTACCAAGTATAATAGATACAGAGGGACTAGATGAAGAGTATTTAAATAACTATGAGGATTTAGTTAAAACAAGTAATATTTCTGTTACTGATAATTCTATAAGTATGAATTTGAAAAATACTAATAAAATAACAGAGATACCAATTTATTTAACTTTAGATCGTGATTTAACAGAAGTGAATATTGTTTCTAAGACATTTGGAATTAATGTTTTAAAAACTGCATCAAGCAGATATAGTGAATTAGCTAGTAACCAAATTCTTATGTTGATAAATCTTGAAATAATTAGTACAACAAACTTAGATGAGGTTGAAATTATGATTAATGACGTAACTTATATGGTAAAGGTTAATGTTAAAAAGACTGCAGATGAAGAAAAGGATCCTGAAGACAACAATAATCCAGATGATAAAGAAGATTTAGATAATCAAGACAAGGAACAAAATAAAGATGAAGAAGATAAAAATACTTCGATAGAAACTGAAGAAGATGTTAATTTACCAGATAAAACTAATCCAGATGAAAATAATGATAATTTAAAAGATGATCAAAATATTCTTGATAGTGAAGAAAACATAATTACAGATATTATGCAAGTAATGCGTGAGAATAATTTAGAAGAACTGTCCTGAACATGAGGAAACTCATGTTTTTTTCTTTAAAATTAGGAGCTAATAGTTTATAATACTATTGATGAGAAGGTGGACTAATGAGTTTTATTTCTTTATTACCAGCAGATACTTATACTGTAGTAAATAAATCAATTATAACAGAAGCTGATCGTAAGAATATTATTTCTTTATACGAACCAATCATTGGACCAATAGCGGTTAGTCTTTATTTTACTTTATTAAGAGATATAAGATTGATGGATTATATAAGTGTTACGGATTATACTCATCATCATTTAATGAAGATGATGAAAAGTAGTATAGAAACAATTAGATTAGCAAGAATTTCTTTAGAGAGTGTTGGATTAATTAAGTCTTATTTTAAGGAAGGTGAACCTAACTATTATGTATATGAATTATATTCACCTTTAAGTCCTAAAGAATTTTTTTCTTCACCGATATTTAATATTACTTTATATAATAATATAGGTAAAACAGAGTATGAACTTATTAAGTCAGAATATGAGTTACCAAAAGTAGATTTGAAAGATTTTGAAGATATAACATCAGCTTTAAACGAAACGTATAAGTCATCTTCTACTTTAATTCCTATTGAAGCGCAAGAGAGGACCACTTCAAATATTAGATTAGAAAGTAATATCGATTTTGATTTGTTAATTGCGTCAATGCCTAAAGGTGTATTAAAAGAAAATGTATTAACTAATAAAATGAAAGATTTAATTACACAGTTAGCTTTTATATATGATATTGATACGCTTAAGATGGTAGAAATTTTGCGTACTGTTATAACAGATAAAGGAACCTTTGATAAAGAAGCCTTAAGAAAGAGTACAAGAAAATATTATCAATATAACAATAGCGGGAAGTTACCTACTTTAGTATATAGAACCCAACCTGAATATTTGAAAACTCCAGAAGGTGATAATAGCCCATTAGCACAAATTATCTATATGTTTGAAAACACTTCACCTTATGATTTTTTAAAGATTAAATATAAGGGAGGGAATCCTACTTCTAAAGATTTAAAATTAATTGAAACTTTGTGGGTCGATGTAGGTTTACAACCAGGAGTTATTAATGTTTTAATAGATTATGTATTAAAGAAGAATAATAATAAATTAAATCAGGCATTTGTTGAAACGATTGCTGGTCAGTGGAAGCGTTCTAAAGTGGAGACAGTTAAAGAAGCAATGGAACTAGCTAAAAAGGAAAATTCTAAAGGAAAGAAAAAGGCGAGTTCTACTATTGGTAAAGTTCGTAATAATGAAAAGCCAGTGTGGTTTGATGAGAATATAAGTAAAGAAGAGATAAGTGACGAGCAAAAGCAAGAATTAGAAGAGTTACTTAAGGATTTTAGGTGATGTTTATGGAAATAAGAAATGATATAAATAGTAAAGCATTGAGAGCTAATTACGATAAAGCTTGTAATGATGCAATGTTTAAAAAACTAGTTAAAACTATTGGGGTTACAAATGATATTGCGATGAAATATACTTCTTCTTTAGAAGGAACTGTTTGTGAACTAAAAAATTGTGCTAATTGTAGTGGATTAATTTATTGTAAAAATAGATTAGAGGGACATGTTATGTATCCACAGGCTCATGGTAAACAAATAATCTTTTCTTATGCACCTTGTAAATATGAAAAAGAAAGAAAAGAGAAAGAAAAAAATCGCCATACTAGGGAAAAAGACATATTAAATGCGAAGATGTCTGATATAGATGTTACTGATAAAAATAGATATGAAGTAATAAAATGGTTGAAGAATTTCTATGATACGTATGATAAAAATGGTAATTTTAAAGGGTTATATTTACATGGTAACTTTGGATGTGGTAAAACTTATTTGGTTTCCGCTTTATTCAATGAATTATCAAAAAGAAGAGTAAGTACTGAAATTGTTTATTTTCCAGAGTTGTTACGTGATATAAAGAGTGATTTTGATACTTTTGGGGATAGAATGGAATATTTAGAAGAAGTAGATTTGTTACTTATTGATGATATTGGAGCAGAGAAAGTTACTGAATGGAGTAGGGATGAAATACTTGGAACTATTTTACAAAAGCGTATGAACAATTATAAAGCAACCTTCTTTACTTCAAATTTGAATTTACAAGAATTAGAGAGTCATTTGAGAATTAATAATTATAGTGATGATGAAATTAAGGCTCGTCGTATTTTAGAGAGAGTTAAACAATTAACAGTAGATATGGAACTTATTAGTGAAAATAAGCGAAAGTAATATAATTTGAGGAGACATTATGAAGTTAAGCAGTTTAAATAAAGAATATGATAAATTACAGAAAATTTATGGTGATCCAAGTCTACATTCTATTTATAATGGTGGCTTTGAGGAAAATCCTGATATATGTTTTGTGTTTATGAATCCAACAGGTCGTAATGTTGCTTCAATGCCTGGATGGACTGGACCTTATCATCCTTGGATAGGAACTAAAAATATTTGGGATTTATTCATTGCAGTTAATTTATTAGATAAAGATATTTATGATGAAATAAAATCTATTAAAGGAAGTGAATGGACACCAGAATTTGCGGTTCGTGTTTATGATAATATAAAAAAACATAGAGTTTTTATAACTAATTTAGGAAAATGTACCCAAATCGATGCAAGACCTTTAAAAGATAGCTCGTATATGGATTATTTACCCTTGCTGGAAAAGGAAATTAAAATAATAAAGCCTAAAGTTGTTATATTGTTTGGTAATCAAGTGAGTTCGATTTTTTTAGGGAAGAAGATTTCGGTATCTCAAACAAGGAAAGAATACTTTGAGAAAAAGATAGGAAATATAAAATATAAGTGTTTTCCAATATTTTATCCAATAGGTAATGGTCGTTTTAATATAGATAAGTCAATAGAAGATATAAATTGGATAATTGAAAATTTTATAAAGAATGAGGGATAATAATGAAATTAATAATAGCTTCAGATATACATGGATCATGTAAGTATACTAAACGTTTGGAAGAACTAATCAATAGAGAAAATCCTGATAAGATCATTCTTCTAGGAGATATTTTGTATCATGGAGCAAGAAATGATTTACCAGATGAATATTCCACAATGGGAGTTATAGATATTTTAAATAAATATTGTGATAAGATCATTGCTGTACGTGGTAATTGTGATTCAGAAGTTGATGATATGGTGGCTAATTTTGGCTTGGTTGCTGATTACGAAAAAATTGATATAGACGGAAGAGTGTTTTATATATCACATGGACATCTAAATAATAAGTATGATTATTTGTTTGAAGATAATTATTTAATAAGTGGACATACACATGTATATAATTTAGATGGTAAACATTTAAATCCTGGTAGTGTAGGTATTCCTAAAGTTAATAAAGAACATACTTGTTTATTGTATGATAATAATGTTTTTAAACTAATTAATTTAGATGATTTTAGTATAATTATGGAAAAAGAACTAAATTAGTGAGAAAAAAGTTCTTTTTAATAGACTAAATAAAAGAAAATAGACCAAAATTTATAAAATATAGTATAATGATGGTAGGTGGGTGATTGTCATGAGGTTGAAGTACATCGATGGACTAATGGGCTTTGTAATTGGAGAAGTTGCAGGCATTCCATTAGTTAATAGAACAAGAGAAGAATTACTTAAGAAACCTGTTACTAAAATGGTGGGTGAAGGAACTTTTGATACTCAGGAAGGAACATGGGGAGATAGTACTTCTTTGATGATTGCAACAATAGATTCAATCAATGCAAAAAATATCGTAGATTTTAATGATATAGCATTAAAATTTGCCGCTTTTAAAAATCATCATCAATATACAGCAGATCATGAAGTGTTTAAATTAAATTCCACTGTAGCTAAAGCTATTGATAAATTTGAAGAAAATCATGATAATCCAATACTTTGCGGAAGTACAGATGATAACGATAATGACAATGGATCATTAATGCGTATTTTACCAATTGCTTATTATGCATTAGATAAGAAATTAAAAGACTTTGAAGTTTTAGAACTTGTAAAACAAGTTTCATCTATTACACATGCTAATGAAATAAGTATGATGGGTTGCTATATTTATACGAGATTTGTTATGTTTTTGCTTACAGGTAAAGATAAATATTCTGCTTATAGTATGACAAAATGTGTTGATTATACAATGTTTAATGGAGAAACTAGAAAGTCTTATGAAAGATTACTAAATACAGATATTTCTAAGTTAAAGATAAATGAGATAAAATCAAGTTCTTATATAGTTGATACATTAGAAGCTTGTATATGGGTTTTATTACAATCAGAAAATTTTAAAGAAGCGATTATTGGGGCAATTAATTTAGGTGGAGATACATCTGTAATAGGTGCATTAACTGGAGGAATTGCAGGTATTATATTTGGATATGATTTTATACCTGACGATTGGAAAGACGTTATTTTAAGAAGAGAATACCTATTAGATATTTTTGAAGAATTTAGTGAAAATAAATATGAATAGAGAACAATTACTTATGTGATTGTTTTTTTTGATTGATTAAAATTCACTTGAGGTTTATAATTTAAGATAGGATAGTAGGTGTGTATATGAGAAGTAAATTTTTAATGGCTTTTCTGTTGTTTTTTTCTTTTTTTACAATAGTAAACGCAGATAGTATTTTAAATAAGGATTGGCATTTAAAACAAGGCGAGTCTTATAAAAACGCTAAGCCAAATTCACAGACAGCTAAGTTGAGTGATGGAACGTATTTGTCAGAAACTTTAGATGAAAATGGATTAGGAGTACTTAGAAGAATAAGTTCTAATGGAAAAGATATTATATGGGAAGTTCATAATGAATATGGATATTATTATGGGTTAATGTATGAGCGTAATGGTTATATTTATACAACCTATTATGATCCTTACTATGGAACATATTTAATACGATATGATTTAGATGGTGAATTTGTTGATGAGATTCAATTAACTGGTATAGATGATGATTATTATGTTTATGATGGTGAAATGTATTTAAGAGGTAATATTTTATATATTATTAATTATGAACAATATTATAATGAATTGTATCCAAAATATATTCATGTGGTTAATTTGGAAGAAGATAAATTAGAATTACAAGATACTATTTATTTACATGAAATAGATGAAGAAAAAGTAGAAAAAGAAATAGATTCGATATCTGGTGGTAATGCAACTATTATTACTAAGAATTTTGAGGGAAAGAATGTTGAATTAGCTAATCAAAATTATTTTGTTACACAACAATTTAATAATGGAGATTATAGTTACTTTGTTGGTTATGAAAAAAATGCTAATGGTACAGATATAAATGGCTTTATTTATAAATTAGATAAAAATGGTAATATAGTTTGGAATAAGAAGTCTGCTATTGGAATGCTTTATTATGATGTTACTTCTTTGTCTGAAGACTATGTGGCTGTTTCTGGTTATTCTTTTAGAGAAGATGGATTTTATGATGCTTATATAATGGTTTATAGTAAAGATGGTGATATCTTAGAACAACATAATATTAATGATGAAATTGGAAGTCATTCTTCAGATATTTTATCTTTGCAAGCGTTTGATAATGATATTGTTGCTCAGGTTTTATCTTTAAATGAAAATGGCGATTATGAAACTTATTTAGTTAGGTATATAGAAGCTAAGTCAGTTTATAAGAAAGTTGATGGAAATGGCGAAATAAAATCTGTTGATAAAGCAGTTCCAGGTGAGACAGTCGTATTTGAGGTAATCCCTGATGATGGGTATGTGATCAATAAAGTAGTTGTTAGAGATAGTTCAGGAAAAGAAATCTTAGTGTCAGGTAATTCGTTTGTAATGCCTGAAAGTGATGTAACTATTGAAGCATCTTTTGGTATAATAAAAAACCCAGAAACGTTTAAGGAGTTGTCATTCATATTTATGTTGATATCTGTTTTAATTGGTGGTGCAATGGGAAAAATATTAATTGATTTTTATTACAAGGTAAAAAAGACTAGTAATTAGAAAAACAAGATTATGACTATCAAAGTTGTAATCTTTTTTAAATTTTTATTATAAGTGTAAAAAAGTTAAAGCTAATAAATGTTCAAAAAGCCATTTACTAATTGATAAAAATTGATATAATTATTAGAGTAGGAGAGTGATGTTATGAATCCAGATTTAGTACATTCACTTAATAGTTTAAGAGTTCTAAGTGTGGACATGATTTCGTATGCTAAGAGTGGACACCCTGGTATATGTTTAGGAGCAGCACCAATTATTTTTTCTTTATTTGCTAATCATTTAAAGGTAAATCCTCAAGATCCTAAATGGATTAATCGTGATCGTTTTGTTATGTCAGCTGGTCATGGTTCAGCTTTACTTTATGCGATGTTATTTATGTCTGGTTATAATGTAACTATTGACGATTTAGTAGACTTTAGAAAATTTGGGTCAATTACGCCAGGTCATCCAGAATATGGTGTTACACCAGGAATCGAAGTTTCAACAGGACCTTTAGGTCAAGGATTTGCTAATGCTGTTGGAATGGCGATGTCAGAAAAATATTTAGCTTCTTTAATTGAAGAAGAAGTACCAAAACAGAAAGTATTAGATTATTATGTTTATTGTTTGTGTTCTGATGGAGATTTAATGGAAGGTGTTGCTATGGAAGCAGCATCGTTAGCAGGACATTATGGTTTAAGTAATTTAATTGTTTTGTATGATTCTAATCAGATTACATTAGATGGTAAGATGAGTAGTACTAGTAGTGAAGAAATCTTGCAGAAATTTATTAGTATGGGTTGGGAAGTAGATTTTGTTGGTGATGGAAATGAAACTCGTGAAATTGATAAAGCTATTGAACGCGCTAAGGTAAATCGTAAACCAACATTAATTGAAATTCGTACAGTTATAGGTCGTGGTTCATTGCATGAAGGAGAAAATTTAGTTCATGGTAAACCATTAAGTAAAGAAGATGTTGCTAATGTTAGAAAAAAATATAATATTACAACTAATCCAATGGAGATAACCGAAAATGCTGTTAGATTTGTTAGACAATCTATTAATAATCGTATGAAAGAAGTATATAATAGTTGGAAAAGATATTATGCAGAAGTGAAGAAAAGCTATAAAACAGATAGTTTAGATAAAGTTTTAGATTTTTTAGAAACTGGAAACGATGGTTTAACGTTTAGTAGTTCCAATTTTAAAATACAAAGTGATTATAATGAAGAATTAAGAGAATCTAATTCTAAAATGATGAATATTGTAGCGGATCGCTCTAAATTCTTTATTGGCGGAAGTGCTGACCTTTCTTCATCTTGTCATACATCATTATATAAAGATGTTGAATTTAGTAAAAAATATTTAAAAGGCCGTAATATTATGTTTGGAGTAAGAGAACATGCAATGGGATCTATATTAAACGGAATGGCTTTATCAGGATTAAGATGCTTTGCTTCTACTTTCTTAGTATTTTCTGATTACTTAAAACCAGCGATTAGAATGTCTGCTTTAATGAATTTACCAGTTACTTATATTTTTACGCATGATTCAGTAAGAGTTGGGGAGGATGGTCCGACACACCAACCGGTTGAACAGTTAGCAGCACTTAGGACAATTCCTAACTTAACTGTATTTAGACCAGCTGATATAAATGAAGTTATTGGATGTTGGGACTTTATAATTAACAATAAGAAGCCAGTTGCAATAGTACTTGCTAAAGAGGAAGCTCATATTTTAGATGGAACAAGTGGAGAAAAAGTAAAACGTGGAGCTTATGTTGTAAGAAAAGAAAGAGAACGCTTGGATGCAGTACTTATTAGTACAGGAATAGACTTTACAACAACCTATTTAATTAGTGAGGAACTTCGTGCTAAAGGAATAGATACAAGATTAGTCTCAATGCCTTCAGTAGATTTGTTCTTGAATGAAAGCAAAGAATATCAAGATTCAGTTATTCCACCTAATACTAAAGTATTTACGATAGAGGCTTCTGCGACATTGCCTTGGTATAGATTTGCTTCAAAAGATTGTGCAATAGGTATAAATACATTTGGTAGAAGTGGACGTAAAGATGATGTTTTACAATATGTTGGATTTGATTATGAAAGTATTTTAAATAAAATTGAAACAAGAATAAGAAACAACTAATTTCGACAAAAAGAGTCACTAAACTAAGTTATATTTAATATATAAAATATGATTTGAGGTTGGTGATTTTTTTATGAGAACATTTTATTTGTTTAAAATAAAGAAGAGTTATAGTGAGTTAACGCATGATACACCATATAATTTATTTAAAGCAATAGAGAATGTTTATTATTTAAAACAGGAAGATTTAAGTTATTTTAATAATTTTTTTGTACAGATTAGAGATACTTTTAATAAGGAGTATTTAGATAATAATATATTTGAGTTTTATAAAAATAAGTATTCTTATACAAAGGTGAATAATGTACATATGATAAATGATTATTATACAGATGAGAAATCAAAGTTAATAATAAATAATAGTTATTTGTATATTAAGAGTACTAAGAATTTACCAACATTTTTAAGAGCTATTACTAAGAAAGAAAATATTTTTGTATGTGATTTTGCTAATAAAGATTATTTTTGGTTAGAAGAGCTACTCAGTTAATATGGAATAAAAGGGTTGTTTAAATAGTAAATTTTTAGTAAAATATAGGTGTTAAGGAGAGTGAAGCAATGTTAACTGATATATTATATATTTTGTTAGGCGCTGTAATTGGAGCTGTTATAAGTTTCTTTGTAACTAAAAAAATATTTACTAAACAATTAGAAGAAAATCCACCTATCAACGAAAAAATGATAGAAGCTATGATGAGTGGTATGGGAAGAAAACCTTCTCAAAAGCAAGTTCGTCAAGTGATGAACCAAATGAATAAATATAGATAATATAAAAAAGAAAATGACAAATAGTGTTTATTTTCTTTTTTCTTTTGTTAAAGGAATTGTTTTTTATAATTAGATATATTAAAATGTATATTATAGAAAAGATGATAATATGAGTGGTAGTAAAATGAAAAATAATTTTAAATTAACTAATATAGAGATGATATTTGTTGTAGTCATGCTATTGGTTTCAATAATTGGTGGTATTTTAATATTTTCAGTAAGTACGAGTAAGCAAAATTTGGTGAATTTTAAAGGTGATGTTGATAATTTGGTTAAAGCAGCTAAAAATTCATATGTTTCCTTTTCTAAGAGTAATAAAAGTGATTATATAGTTACAAGTAGTGATGGAACAACAAAAGGAATGTGTATTACTATTAATGGCCTTAAAGCTAATGATTTTCTAACAGAGGAATATAAAGATTGGGACGGCTATATTGTTATAGAAGAAACTAGTGATGAGAAGTTTCATTATGGAATATGGATGACTAATCAAAAATATGTTATTAACGGATATGATTCATCTCAATTAAATGATTTGGAGTTAGATTCTGGTATAACTAAATATGATAATGAAACTTTCTCTACTAAAGTAAGACAAGAGTTTACTGGTATTAGTGGTAAGAATGGTGGAACAGGCAATATTGATGGTTCAAGTTTGAAAAGATACGAAACTAAATGTATAAATGAAAAGATTGAGTAGTGAGGTTGTACTATAATACTCGATCTTTTTAAATTGGATAAATTAATTTTTAAAGATGTAGTTAAAATATGTTATACTTTAGGAGGTGGTAATATGTTAATAATAGGAAGTCATGTTTCTTTTGGAAAGGAACAAATAATGGGAGCTTTAAATGAAGCATTATCGTATAATGCAAATACATTTATGTTTTATACAGGAGCACCTACTAATACAATAAGAAAAGAAATTAATGAAAATATTGTACAAGAAGCAAGATTAAAAATGATGGAAAATAGTATTGATATAAATAATGTTGTTTGTCATGCACCATATATAGTTAATCTTGGTAGTAAAAAAGATATTAGTAAATGGGAATTTAGTATAGAATTTATTCGTAATGAATTATCAAGATGTGATGCGATGGGAATTACGAAGATGGTTTTACATCCTGGAAATGCTGTTGGAATATCTAAAGAAGAAGGGTTAGATAACATAGCTGAAGCTTTAAATATAATATTAGACGGGACTACGAAGTGTAAGATTTTACTTGAGACAATGGCTGGTAAAGGAACAGAATGTGGGTGTACAATAGAAGAGCTTGCTTATATTATAGATAGATTGGATAATAAAGAACAAGTTGGTGTTTGTGTAGATACTTGTCATATCTCTGATGGTGGTTATGCTTTAAGTGAGTTTAATGAATATTTAGATGAATTTGATAAAAAAATTGGAATAGATAAAATTGGTTGTATTCATGTAAATGACTCTAAGAATGTAGTTGGTTCACATAAAGATCGTCACGCTAACATAGGAATTGGAACAATTGGCTTTGATAATCTAATTCATGTAATTTATCATGAAAAGTTGATTGATGTACCTAAAATCTTGGAGACTCCTTATATTGGAGATACTGATGAATCAAAGGAAAGATTATATCCGCCTTATAAGTATGAGATAGAAATGATTCGTAATAAAAAATTTGATTCATCCTTTTTAGATAATATAAGAGAAGAGTATAGAAAATAAGAAAAAAATTCAAACATTTAATTGATTTTATAAAAAAGTTGATTAAATTTGTTTGAATTTTTATTATGTAAGAAAAGTATTATTTTATGTTAAAAATTATTGACTAGTCATGTTGGTTAGTGTAGAATTTAAATTGATAATAGATGTGTATGATATGAAATTTGAGACGTCTATAATAGTAGTGGAGATGAAATAAAATGAATGTTTTTAAGAAAATAATTAGTATATTATCTTGGATTTGTTATGCGTTAATATTTGTTTATGTTTTAATTTGTTTACCAATGATTATGGGAAATAAACCATTAGTTGTATTATCTGGAAGTATGGAACCAACTTATAAAGTAGGAAGTATTATATATTTTCATAAGGTATCAGAAGATGAAATTAAAGTTGGAGATGCTGTGACTTTTGCGTATGAAAGTGGAGATTATATAACTCATAGAATTACTAGTATTGAGAATGGTGAATATGAAACTAAAGGGGATGCTAATAATACTGCAGATGCAAGAAAGATTACTTTTGCAGATATTCAAGGTAAGGTAAGTAATTTATATATTCCTTATTTGGGGTATTATGTAAGTTTTGTTAATCAACATTTATATTTAATTATTATAGTAATTGTTATCTTGGCTTTAGAATTTTTACTTGGATTGACTACTGATAGTAAAGTTGAAACTTTGGATAGAGAAAAAGTAAAAAAAGAGAAGAAAAATAAAGTTTAGTCGTTTATAAGATATGACATAATGTTATATCTTTTTTTTGTACCATTGACAAACAATTGTTTTCTTTTGTATAATTTTGGTAATGGGAGTAAATTGAATATGAAGAATTTATTTGATATAGAAGAAAATGTTATATATAAACCTTTAGCTGAAGAGATGAGACCTATTACTTTAGATGATTTTGTCGGACAAGAAGAAGTTGTTGGAAAACAATCTTTGTTAAGAAAAATGATAGAAGAAGATAGAATAACGTCAATGATATTTTGGGGACCACCTGGTGTAGGGAAAACGACTTTAGCTAAGATAATTGCAGGTAAAACAAATTCAGTATTTAAGCAATTAAGTGCCGTAACAGCCGGTGTAAAAGATATTAAAGATTTAGTGATGGAAGCTGATTTCAATCGTCTTAGTGGTAAGAAAACGATTTTATTTGTAGATGAAATACATCGTTTTAATAAGGCTCAACAGGATGCTTTTTTACCATATGTGGAAAATGGTGATATTATACTTATTGGAGCAACAACAGAGAATCCTTCTTTTGAGGTTAATTCAGCATTACTATCAAGAACTAAAGTTTATGTATTAAATAGTTTGAGTTTTGAAAATATAAAAGAGATAATTAAAAGAGCCTTAGTACGTGTTAATGCAACTAGTGAATATCAAATAGACATTGAAGATGATGCAATAGATATAATAGCTAATATTAGTAATGGTGATGGAAGAAGTTCTTTAAATACGTTAGAAAATTTAATTAATATAACCCCTATTAAAAATAAGAAAAAAACTATTACAAAAGATATATTAGAAAAGTTATTAAATCAAAAGACATTTATATATGATAAAAAGGGAGAGGAACATTATAATTTAATTTCAGCGTTACATAAATCAATGAGAAATAGTGATCCAGACGCAGCGTTATATTATTTGGCCCGTATGCTAGAGGCTGGTGAAAATCCTTTATATGTTGCAAGGCGTTTGATAAGATTTGCGTCAGAAGATATTGGTTTAGCTAATCCGAATGCTCTTGTACAAGCAACTAGTGCATATGAAGCGTCTCACTATTTAGGAATGCCAGAGTGTAATGTGAATCTTGCGCAAGCTGTTGTTTATTTGAGTGTTTCACCTAAATCGAATTCATTATATACAGCCTATGAGACTGTAAAACAGGATGCGATAAAAACTGCTCATTTACGTGTGCCACTTGATTTAAGAAATGCTGTTACTAAGTTGGATGGTGAATTAGGATATGGAGCAAATTATCAATATGCTCATGAAGCAGAAAATAAAATAACTAATTTACAATGTTTACCAGATGAATTAGTTGGTAAAAAATATTATAAGCCATCTAATATAGGTAAAGAAAAAGGAATTAAAGAAGAATTAAAAACTATCGAAAGAATTAAAGAAAGCCTAAATAAAAAGAATTAGAAATTTTTCATCTAATTCTTTTATAGATAATGGCTATACTTTTGAGAGTATTCTTTAATTAAAAGTTTTATTTTAGTAAAGTTTTCGTCAGTAAATCTATTTTTATATTTTTCAATATCGAAGATACCATGGTTTGAAAGAACTGTTTTCCAATTTTTCTTTATAAAATCATAAGAAAATTCTAGTTCTTCTTGGTTTAAATATATTCCTTTACCAATTGCTAAATTATTTAAATCTTGTATAGTTAAATTATCAATATATCTTTCTATTAAAATAAACATATAATCACCTATATTATTGTATGAATAAAAAAGATTTTTTAATACTAATAATGGGTGATGTTATGAAAAAAACTTATTTTACACTTTTGACTATTTTAGTATTAATTGTTTTATGTAGGTATTCTTATATCTATTTTTATAAGCATGAATATTATTATGAATCTTATTTAAAAATGACTAATAAATTGGTTTATGGTTTAAATGCTCCACGAGGACGAATTATGGATCGAAATGGTAAAATATTAGTTGATAATGTTGGAATTAATACAATAGTTTTTCATAAATTAGATCATGTTGATACAGTTCGTATTGCACAGATTTTAGAAGATATTTTAGAAAATGTTGAAGAAGCTTCTTTGGAAGAACAAAAAAATTATTATTTAAAGTTTAATGATACTGATAATTTATTAACTAAGGATGAGCAGGAATTATTTAAGCATCGTAAATTAACTTCAAAAGAAGTCGAAGAAATAAAATTAAACAGAGTAGAAGATTTTTTGAAATATGAAGAGGAAGAAAAGAAAGTAATTCATTTGTATTATTTATTAAATAAAGGATATAGTTATGATAGTAAAATTATTGAGTCAGATGTAAATGATGCCATATGTGCTAAGGTTAATTCTTTAAACATAGATGGTTTAACATGTGAATATACTACTAAGAGAGTATACTTGTATGATACTTTAAATAGTATAATGGGAAAGGTTGGAGAGATATCTTTAGAAAATAAAGATTATTATTTAGATAAAGGGTATTCACTAAATGATGAAGTCGGTTTAAGTTATTTGGAGAAAGAATATGATGATTATCTAAGAGGAGAAAAGGCTAAGTATAAGGTTAATAGTGATAATTCTCTTACTTTGATTAGTGAAGCGAAGCAAGGAAATGATGTAATATTAAGTATTGATATTGAGCTTCAGGAAAAAATTAATCAAATAATAAAAGATAATTTAAATAAGATGGATAAAATGAAAAATACGAAATATTTTAATACAACTTATGTTATAGTGAGTGATCCTAATACAGGTGAGATAATAGCTAGTACAGGATTAATGAAAGTAAAAGATAGTTTTCATGATGTTACAACAAATATTTTAACTTCTTCATTTACTGTTGGATCGATAATTAAAGGGGCTTCTCATACAGTTGGATATCAAAATGATTTGATTCAGGTTGGTAAGAAGATAAATGATTCTTGCGTTAAGTTATACTTGGTGCCAGAAAAGTGTTCTCATAGAAAGCTTGGTTTAATAGATGATGTAACTGCTTTGAAAACTTCTAGTAATTATTATCAGTTTATGACAGCAATAAAGTTAACAAACAATAAATATAGCTATAATATGAAACTTGATGTAACAGAAGATCATTTTAATACTTATCGAGATACATTTGCGTTATTTGGTCTTGGGGTGTCTACAGGGATTGATTTAGAAAATGAGTCAACTGGTATTAGAGGGAATACAATCGCTGCTGATTTACTATTGAATTTAAGTATTGGACAATATGATACTTATACACCATTACAGATAACTAATTATATAAATACTATAGCTACAGAGGGAAATAGATATGCTCTTCATTATATGAAAGAAGTAAAAAATGGAGATGAATTAGTTGTAACTTATGAACCAAAATTACTTAATACAGTAGAGTCGAATTATGAACGATTGTATTTGGGATTTCAAGCAGTAATGACTGATACAGGAGCTGGTTATGTAGATATGAAATATAAACCAGCTGGCAAAACTGGAACATCTGAAGTAGTCTACTCTAAAGATGTCACAACAATTAATCAGAGCTTTGCAATGTTTGCACCTTATGATAACCCTAAGTATTCAATTGTAGTAATGAGTCCAAATATATCATATAATAATGATAAAGATAACTATATAGCCCCTATAAACCGCTATATTTCTAAAGAAGTAAGCAAATTATTGTTTGAAAATTGAAAAAAGTATGATACAATAGGTACGGATTGAAAAAGGAGGGCAGTATCATGGCAAAAAATGAAACAAGACCAAATATTCAACTAGTTTGTACTGAATGTAAACATGAAAATTATGTTACAGTAAAAAATAAAAAGAATACTACTGAAAAACTAGAACTTAAGAAATATTGCAAATGGTGTAATAAAGCAACTGTTCATAAAGAAAAAAAATAGTTTAAGAGGTGTAAAAAATGAATGGCTTAATTAATATTAATGATATTAAAAATGGAATGACTATCATTTATGATGGGAAATTATATTTAGTTCAAAGCTTCTTACATGTTAAACCTGGTAAAGGTGCTGCTTTCATGAAGGTTAAAATGCGTAACTTAAGAACAGGAGCTATTATCGAAGAAACTATCAATAGTAGTGTTAAAGTAGAAAAAGCTCATGTTGATAAGAAGAAAATGTCATACCTTTATAACAGTGGAACAGGTTATGTATTTATGGACAATGAGACATATGAACAAACTGAAATCACTGAAGATAAACTTGAAAGTGAAAAGAAATTCTTAAAAGAAAATATGGAAGTTCAAATTGATTTCTATCAAGGAGAAATTATTGGTGTTACATTACCTGAAAAAGTTGAATATGAAGTTGTTGAAACTACAGAAGCTGTAAAAGGTAATACTACTAATAATGCACAAAAAGATGCAACATTAGAAAATGGTTATGTTGTAAAAGTTCCATTATTTATTAGTCAAGGAGAAAGAATTATTGTTTCTACTCTAGATGGAAAATATTCAAGCAGAGCTTAGTTTAAGCTCTTTTTTTCTTTGCTTTTTTTAATAAAATTTGACAATGACTGAAGTAGAATATAGAATACGTATTAAGTAAAAAGGGGCGTTATTAATGCAAACTATGATAATTGATGATATTAAATCCATAGATAAAAAGAAATTTATTGAAGATGTTTTTGTGAAAAAGATGGGATTGAATCCAATATTTAGTGGTTTTAGTTCTTTTATTCATGAAATTTTTTCACGTTATGTGAGTTTTGATGATGGAAGAAATGTTTATTTTAGTGGAGATTCTATTATAAGCTCTAGTGATGTACCAGGAGAATCTTCTTATACTTTAACAATAACTGATGATGGTAATTTGAAAGTAAGCTATTTGTCTTTGTCTATTTCACGAGATAAAGAATGGCCTCAGTATTTTAAAGATTGCATTGAAATTATTTATTTACCTAAAGATAATGGATATCAAGAAATAAAGAAAACATCTCATCTTTATAAAGGTATGGCACGTACACCTTCTAATCCTGAAGGCGAAATGATAAGTCAATTAACTAGTATTGATTTTGTAATGAGAGACTTTGAAGATAATATTGAAATGAGAAGATTATCTTTAACTAAAGTGTTCGATAAAAGTTGTGATGTTGAGGATTATTCTATGCCTCCATTAAGTTATTATGATAAAGTCTTATTAGGATGTATTCCTAAATTACTTACTACATGTAAAAAAATGAGTCTTGAAGAAATTCAACATTCTTTAGAAGAAAATGGCTTTTATGGTTTTAGTGCTTTGATACGTGATTCGTTATTTAAAGAAAAAGGTGTTCATCGTCAAGTTACTTTGGATAATGGTTATAGTAGTGCAGAATACAATTTACGTATAGATTCTTTGAATCATCTATTCGTTAGTCATAATGCTGATTTATGGAGCGGAGGTTGGAGTTCTCAAAAATTGGAGAAAGCTATTATGGAAAGTACTTTTGTGGGCAGAGTTGGGAAAATGTCATTGCCATATGATTATGATGTAATAGATATGTTTTTGTCTTTATTAAATTCTTTTGTGGGAAGAATAGATTATCCTGAAATGAAAAAAGATTTGGAAAGTAAAATAGCTGAAGCTGAAAAGTATACTGCAGATGTCGTTTTTACTTATGATATTGAGGATGGTCAACTAGTAAAGAGACAAGACGTTAAAGAGTTAGGTAAAATATAATTTAAATAATTAAATAAAGAACTTAAGTAGTAAAGTTCTTTTTGTTTGAATGAGATTATTAGGTTAATGAATTAAACAGCTGTTTTTGTCAATAAATGTCGATAAATGCTTAGAAATAGGGACATTTCCAGTATATATGTGTTAGAATATATGTTATAGAAAGAGAATTCTTTTCATAAAATTAGTAGGGTGATTATATGTATAAGTATGATGGCATAAATATCAATTATAAAGACTATGGAAATAAAGATGGTGAGGCGATAGTTTATTTACATGGTTGGGGACAAAATATAGAAATGATGGAACCAATAGCCAATCCGTTTAAAAATAGTCATCGTTTAATTATTCTAGATTTACCTGGTTTTGGAAAATCAGAAGAACCTAAAAGTGCTTGGACATTAGAAGATTATGCAGATATGATACATAATTTATTAAATAGCTTAGAAGTAAAGAAAGTTAATTTAATAGGTCACTCTTTTGGCGGTAAAATTAGTTTAGTTTATGCAATGAAGTATGATGTTAAAAAAATGATTCTACTTGGTAGTCCTTATAAAGTGAAGATAAAGAAGCCTTCGTTAAAAGTAAGAATATTAAAGAAAATGAAGAATGTTCCATTACTTGGAGGTATTGCAGATAAAATAAAAACGCAGATGGGATCTGTGGATTATCGTAATGCGACGCCGATGATGAGAAATATCTTGGTAAAACATGTTAATACTGATTTAACTGAAAAGATAAAAGGAATAAAATGTCCAACGTTTATAATATGGGGAGAACTTGATGCAGCTGTACCAGTAGAAGATGCTTATGAATTAGAAGGATTAATTAAGGATAGTGGATTAGTTGTTTATGAAGGCTGTACTCATTATGCTTATTTGGAAAGACTTGGACAGACAGTAGCTATTATAGAATCATTTATGAAATAAGGAAGTGTGAAGTATGAAAATATTATTTTTGTTTTCAATCGTAATTTATTTAATTCATATTAAGGTTATAAGTACTAAGGCCTTACATATGTTACAACAAAATAGATATAATAGAGGTTATCGCTATATTAAATGGATACTTAAGAACTTTAAAGATAACTTTATAAACTTTAACTTATTATTTTTTGTATTTTTACTTACATTGATTTGTGGAGTACTCAATGAAGTTAGTCCATATTTATTTATAGTAATTGTTTTATTTACAACATATGTTTATCTAGATAAATTAAAGAAAGAACCTACTAAGTTACCTTTGAAATATACTGCACGAATAAAGAGAATTATGGTTACTAATGGATTAATTTATATTATTCCTTGTTTAATAATGTTTTGTTTATTTGATGAAGATAACTTAAATATGTATTATCTGATTTTAGGTATTATTTCTTATATTAATTATTTTATTATATTGTTTGTTAACTTCTTAAATAGACCTGTTGAAAGATTAGTTGGACTTCATTTTGAAAATAAGGCACGTGCTAAGTTAAGCAGTATGACTAATATGGAAGTTATTGGTATTACAGGTAGTTATGGTAAAACAAGTACTAAAAATATTTTACATGATATATTAGATGTTAAATATAATGTATTTAAAACTCCTGCAAATTACAATACACCTTTCGGTTTAATGATTACAATAAATGAACATTTAGATATTTATAATGATTATTTTATAGCAGAAATGGGAGCATGTAAAAGGGGAGAAATAAAGGAGCTTTGTGATTTAGTTCATCCTAAATATGGTATTTTAACACGTGTAGGATTAGCTCATTTAGAAACTTTTGGTAGTGAAGGAAATATTCAAAAAACGAAGTTTGAACTTATTGAATCTTTGCCGAGTGATGGAGTGGGTATATTAAATGGAGATGATCCTAAGCAATTAAGTTATAAAATAAAAAACGATTGTAAGATAAAATGGATTGGTATAGATAATCATAAGGTAGATTGTTATGCATATGACTTGGAATTATCTTATAAGGGAACTAAGTTTAAGGTGAAGTTTAAAGGCGATAAAGAAGAATATAATTTTGAAACTAAATTATTAGGGCGAAATAATATTTATAATATATTGGCTGGTATTACTTTAGGAATGGAACTTGGAATAAGTATTAAGGATTTACAGAAAGCTGTTAAAAGAGTAGCTCCAGTTGAACATCGTCTTTCAATGACTAAGTATTATGATATTAATATTATAGATGATGCTTATAACTCAAATCCGATGGGGTCAAAAATGGCTTTAGAGGTGCTAGCAATGATGCCTGGTAAACGTATAGTTGTAACACCAGGAATGATTGAAGTAGGTAGTAGAGAAGTTGAAGTTAATAAAGAATTTGGTCGTGAGATAGCAGAGGCTGCTGATGAAGTAATCTTAATTGGTGAAGAAAAAACTAAACCAATATATGAAGGTTTAATTGAAAAGAAATATAACGAAGATAACATACATGTTTTAAATAATGTAATGGATGCATTTCCATTAATGCTTGAGTTAAAGAATGAAGATACTTATGTGTTATTGGAAAATGATTTACCAGATACATTTAATGAAAAAATAAGGAGTGATAAAAAATGATAAAAGTTGGAGTTATTTTTGGTGGTGAAACTGTTGAACATGAAGTAAGTATTATTACGGCTGTTCAAGCAATGAGCTTTATGGATACTAAAAAGTATGAAGTAGTACCAATTTATATTGATAAAAAACGTAATTGGTGGACTGGAGAAGCTTTGAAAGAAATGACTGCTTATAAGAATCCAGAAACAATTAAAGATGTAGCAAAGGAAGTTGTTTTAACTAAAAAAGATGATAAGTTTGTATTGATGACTAAGAAAGGCTTATTTAATAAAGTAGTTAGTCATATTGATATAGCTTTTCCTATTGTACATGGTAAAGGAGTAGAAGATGGTTCTTTATCTGGTTATTTAGAAACTATTGGTATTCCTTATGTTGGTCCTTCAATGCTTGGGGCTTCTGTTGGACAAGATAAGGTTGTTCAAAAACAAATTATGGCAGCTTCTGGAGTTCCAGTTGTAGAATACACTTGGTTCTATGATCATGAATATCAAAGCGACGAAGAAAAAATAGTAAAAGATATAAAGAAACTTGGTTTTCCTGTTATTGTAAAACCAGCTCGTTTAGGTAGTAGTGTTGGTATTAATGTTGCTAAGACAATTGATGAACTAAAAGAAGCGATAGACGAAGCAATAAAGTACGATCAAAAAATTGTTGTTGAAGCAATGGTTCATAATTTAAAAGAAGTTGATTGTGCAGTAGTAGGAAATTATGAGCACATGGAATGTTCCCTTATTGGAGAAATGTTAACAGATAATGATTTCCTTACATTTGAAGATAAGTATATTGGAAGTGGCGAATCTGGAGCGAAGAAGACTCCTGCTAAATCAGGTGGAGCTGGTAAAGTGCAAACTAGTGGATTTAAAATACCAGCAGATTTAGATAAAAAAGTAGAAGAAGACATTTACAAATATTCAAAAGAAGCTTTCAGATGTTTGAATTTAAGTGGAGTTACAAGATTTGATTTCTTAGTTGATGAGAAGAATAAGAAAGTTTATGTTAATGAACCTAATACAATTCCTGGTTGTTTGGCTTTCTTCTTCTATACAGCTAAAGGAAAAAAATATCCTAAGTTATTAGATGAGATGATAACAACTGCTATCAAAGATTATAAAGATGGTAAGAAGAAGGTTACTAGTTTTGATTCAAATATTTTAAGTACTTATAATGGATCAAAAGGTAGTAAAGCAAAAATGTAATAAAGATAAAAAGACTTTTTAGATATAATCTAGAAGGTCTTTTTTTGATTTTTGTTAGTTTAAAAAAGTCAATATACACTCAATGAAGTTTACGTAAATTTACATTTTTCCTTTTCGCTAATTTTTAAAAAATATTTACAAAAATTAGGAATTAAAGTATTATTATTGTAGACAGTGGTACATTGTGGAGGAAAGTGGGGGATTTTCTAATGTTCATGGGCGAATATCATCATAACATTGATGACAAAGGACGACTTATAATTCCTGCTAAATTTCGTGCTGAACTTGGGGAAAAGTTCATTGTTACTCGTGGCTTGGAAAAATGTCTCTACGTATATTCTGAGTCAGAGTGGAATAATATAGTTGCCAAATTAAAAACTCTACCTTTTACCAAAAAAGACGTCCGTACGTTTGTGAGATCCTTCTTCTCTGGTGCCACTGAATGTGAATTTGATCGTCAGGGTCGAATTAACATTACCTCCCCATTGGTTAGCTACGCCGGTGTTACGAAAGAATGCGTTATCATCGGCGCAAATGACCGACTTGAAATATGGTCAGAAGATGGATGGAATAACTTCTTTTTAGAAAATTCTGATAAAATAGAAGATATTGCTGAAAATTTATTCGAGGGGAATGGTTTTGATGAAACATTATAGCGTAATGCTAAACGAAGCTATAGATGGCTTAAATATTAAAAGTGATGGAATATATGTTGATGCAACACTTGGATATGGTGGTCATAGTAGCGAAATTTTAAAAAGACTTAAGACAGGTCATTTATATTCTTTTGATCAAGATGAAGAAGCTATAAGTGATTCAAAAAAAAGATTAAGTGAAATTGGAGATAATTTTACTATAATATATAGTAATTTTGTTAACATGAAAGAAAAGTTACAAGAATTAGGTATTGAAAAAGTAGATGGTATTTTATTTGATTTAGGATTATCTAGTCCGCAAATCGATAATGTAAATAGAGGATTTACTTTTATGAATGATGCACCACTTGATATGAGAATGGATTCTTCTAGTAGTGTGGATGCTAAAAAAATAGTTAATACTTATAGCGTAGAAGAACTTACAAATATTTTTTACCTATATGGTGAAGAAAAAATGAGCAGAGTAATTGCGAAAAAGATTGTAAGTGAAAGATTAAATAAAACAATAGAAACTACAAAAGAGCTAGTAAAAATCATTGAATCTGCAGTAGGAGCTAAGTACTTTAACAAGAGTCATCCGGAACGTCAAATATTTCAAGCGATTCGTATTGAAGTAAATGGTGAGCTTACAGTATTAAAAAGTGTTTTACCAGATGCAATTGATTTATTAAATAAAGAGGGAAGAATGTCTGTTATCACATTTCATTCCTTAGAAGATAGAATAGTTAAACAACTATTTAAGAAAATGAGTGAAGTTGATGATTTGGTTAAAGGTTTACCAGTAATTCCAGACGAATATTTACCTTCAATTAAATTAATTAATAAAAAGCCTATATTACCAAGTGAAAATGAATTAAAAGAAAATTCACGTAGTAGGAGTGCTAAACTTCGTATAATCGAAAGGATTTGATATTATGGCAAATAAAGTTGCAAGAAAAAAGAATAAATTGAAAAAGAAGTTAAGAGGAGAGTTTGCTATTTACTTTACACTTCTATTAATATTGCTTGCAATTCCAGTGTGTAATGTTTATACTAAAGCTATACTATCGGAGACTAATATAGAATTAGAACAGATTAAAAGTGAAATAAAAGATCAAGAAGAATTAAACGAATCTTTAAAGATGGAAATAAGTGAGTTAGCTTCTTTGGATACTATTCAAGAGGTAGCTGAATTAAATAGTCTTACTTATCAAAAAGGGAATATTAAGGTAGTTACAAACGAATAATATAAGGAGTAAATGCTATATGAGAAGAAGAAACAATACAATAAATGTTAGTAAGATAATTTTTGTTGTACTTGTTTTTTCTTTTTTTGCAATTGTAATAAAATTGTCTTTGGTATGTTTAAATGAAACGACTGATGGAGTAAATTTGACTGCTTTTGTTGAAAATAGAAATACAGAGACGAGAATTTTGAAAGCTAGTCGTGGATCAATATATTCTAATGATGGGGATATTTTAGCTCAGAGTATAAATTCATATACTTTAATTGCTTATCTTTCAGAGACTAGAACTAAAGATATAAAGAATCCGCAACATGTTGTTAAAAAGGAAGAAACAGCTAAGAAGTTAGCTGAGGTTTTGAATGCTCCTGAAGAATATATTTTAGAAAGACTTAATACTAAAGGAGCTTACCAAGTTGAATTTGGTATTTATGGAAAAGATATTAGTACAGTGACCAAGAATCAAATAGATAGTCTGGGACTACCAGGGATAGATTTTGCTGAAAGTTCAAAAAGATTCTATCCAATGAGTAATTTCGCTTCATATATTATAGGATATGCGCAAAAGGGTGATGATAACGAGATTGTAGGAAAAATGGGAGTAGAAGCTTATTTTGATGAAGAACTGCAAGGTAAAGATGGTTATGTAATATATCAAAAAGATGCTTATGGATATTCTTTACCAAATACAATTCCTATTACAGAGGAAGCTGAAGCAGGACAAGATATATATTTAACTATAGATAGTAAGATACAATTATTTGTAGAAAATGCTATTAAGGAACTTACTGAAAAGAATGAATTAGATTGGCTTACTTTTTCGGTTATGGATGCAAAAACAGGAGCAATTGTAGCTGTTGGTTCAAGTCCTAGTTTTAATAATAATACTTTAGATATTACAAATTATTTAAATCCTTTGACATCTTATACCTATGAACCTGGAAGTACAATGAAGATTTTCTCGTTTTTAGCGGCGATGGAGAATGGTAAATATGATGGAACAGAAAAGTATTTATCTGGTAGAAGAAATATTGATGGATCTTTGATTAACGATTTTAATGGCGGTCGTGGTTGGGGAACGATTACTTATGATGAGGGATTTTCTTATTCTTCTAATGTTGCTGCATCTAATCTGGCTGAGAAAGTAGGTAGGGAAGGTTTGTATAACTTCTATACTAGCTTGGGCTTTGGAAAGAAGACAGGAATAACTTTACCAAATGAAGCAAGTGGAGATATTGATTTTACTTATAGAACAGAACTTGCTACAGCATCATTTGGTCAAGGTATTACAACAACACCAATTCAAAATTTACAAGCTTTAACAATTTTAACTAATGAAGGAATTGAATTACAACCATATATAGTTGATAAAATTGTTAATACGGAGACTGGTGAAGTTACCTATCAACATGAACGTACAGAATTGGGAAGAAAAGCAAAAAAAGAAAACATCGATAAGATGCTTACTATGATGTATGATGTTGTTTATAGTGGTAAAACAGATGCTAAATATTATAAGGCAGATAATATAGTTGTAGCTGGAAAAACAGGAACAGCTCAGATAGCAGGAGATAGAGGTTATTTATCTGGTACTTATGATTATGTTCGTAGTTTTGCGGGAGTATTTCCTTATGAGGATCCTCAATATATTGTTTATGTTTCAGTAAAAAAATATAAGGGTGTATATAAAGATTTTGCTGGAATGGTTACAAAGGTAATTGAGGAGATTGCTAAATATAAAAATATCACTGAATTAGTTGAAAAAGTTGATAATAGTAAGATAATTACAATAAATAATTATTTGAGTTTGGATAGTACTACTACGGAAGAAAAGTTAAAAGCAATGAATCTTAATGTTATTAAATTAGGTAGTGGGAAATATATAGTTAATCAATATCCTGAGAAAGGTAAAAAAGTATTAGCAGGTAATAAAGTTTTCTTAGTTACAAATGACTCTAAGTATATAATGCCTAATATAGTAGGATGGAGTAGTAATGAGGTAGCTACTTTATGTAAATTATTAAATATAGAATTGAAAACTAGTGGATATGGAAAAGTTCTAACTAGTAGTATAGAAGAAGGAACAGAAATAACATCTTGTATGAAATTGGAAATAACTTTAGGCTAATAAAAAATGATAAGTTTTATAAACTTATCATTTTTTGGTTTATTAAATATTTAAAATTAGTCTTCTATTTCTTGAATTTTTAAGAAGTTAGTATGAGCTTCTGTAGGGAAACCACCAACAACTGCAACTAAATCGCCTTTTTTAAGATTTAATAATTCTTTAGCAGCAGCTACACCATCTTTTACGATAGCATCCGTGTCATTGTACATTGGTACAGTTTTAGTATAAACACCCCATTTTAATGCTAATGAATGTGCAACTCTTTCTTCAGTAACAGTTGCTATAATCATAGATTCTGGTCTTAAAGATGCAATATCTAAAGCAGTTTTACCAGTTAAAGTAGAAGCAACGATTGCTTTTATAGGTAAATCTTGTGTAGCATCAACAGCACATTTAGCGATAGTATTATGAATTTCAGTTCCTCTTAATTTGAATTCATCTAAATTATATTTAGTAACACGTTCGACATTTTCACAAATGTTAGACATAGTTTGGATTGTTTCAACAGGATAATTACCAATAGTAGTTTCATCACTAGTCATGATAGCGTCACATCCAGCTATTACAGCATTAGCAACGTCAGTAACTTCAGCGTTAGTAGGACGGATGTTTGTTTTCATACTATACATCATTTGTGTAGCCATAATAACACCTTTACCATAAGCATGACAAGTATCTATCATCATTTGTTGGTAAAGTGGTAAATTTTCAACTCCAGTTTCAATACCTAAATCACCACGAGCAACCATAATATAGTCAGAAGCTTCAACGATTTCATCTAAATTATCCATTGCATATTGAGTTTCAACTTTAGAGATAATAGGCATGTTTGGTTTACCATATTCAGCACAAAGTTCTTTAACAGCTTTAATGTCCTCAGCACTATTAACAAAAGATATTGCTAGATAGTCACCATCATTTTCACATGCGTATTTGATATCTTCTTTATCTTTTTCAGAGATGTATGGAACATCTAGTTTTATTCCTGGCATACATACACCACGACGTGATTTGATTATACCTGAGTTTTGAATTTCACAAGTAACACCATCACTTTCGATTGAAGTAACGATTAGTTTATAGAATCCGTCATCTAAAAGAATTGGTGATCCAACACTTAAATCTTTTAAAACATTTGCATAGTTTAAAGTTATTTGGTCTTTTGTTCCATCGTGACGGTCTTCACCATCAGATTCTACTATTCTAATAGTTGCTCCTTTTACTAATTCAATTTTGTCATCAACAAATGAACAAGTTCTTAAATCAGGACCTTTTGTATCATAAAGAATTGCGATATTTGCTCCTAATTCTTGATTAGCACGCTTTACTAATGATTCGTCTAATCTTCTTTCTTCTAATGTAGCATGAGAAAAATTAATTCTAGCAACATTCATACCAGCTTCAACGATTCCCTTAAAATTCTCCCATTTTTGAGTAGAAGGACCTATACTACATATAATTTTTGTTTTTTTCATTTTTACACTCCTCCCAAAATTTAATCTTATAAATTTTAACATTTTTTTATCATTTTGTAAACTAAAACTTTGTAGTTAAAATCTTAAAAAAGGAGCAAAATTTGACCAGAAATTTAAGTTAATATATACTTAGAATAAGTAAGAGGGGGGAGAAATTATGGCAAAGCAAAAAATTAAAGATAAAGTGTCTTTAGAACGTATTATAGATGAGTTTCTTAAAAATGATATTCCATTATCGATATTGACTGATAAATATGATTTAACCTATTCACAAATTCAGTTACTTTTAAATAGGACAAGAGGTTTTTCTAGACAAACTGATAAAATAGCTGATATTTTGGGAGATTATAATATTGATGAGTACTCAGATAATTATTTAGCAATTCCACATGATATTTTGGAGAAAAATCCCCTAAAAAATGAAGAGCAGATTGCTTTATTTAGAAGACTTGATGAACTTAAGAATTTGTTATCTTTAAATGTTGGAAGACTTAATAATTCGGTAGATATTGCATCTTTAGAAGCTAGGATTGCTTCTTATGATAAAGGTCAAATTAAAAAGATTGAATCTTTTTTACAAGAATTGTCTAATTTGGAAGATAGGAGTATAGACAATATTTCGTTTATCATGCGTAGATATGGGATGACATCAACTGTAGTTCAAGATTTTTCTTTAGTATATAATCAGTATCTAAAAGATTGTGAAGAATTAGAAAGATTAAAACAAGAAAAGATAGAGAATGAAACTACTCAAAAGCAAGTTCGAGCTTATGAAAGAGAATATCAAAGTATTAGAGATGAATTAGTTGTTAGAAATATGAAACTAGTTAATTGGTGTATTAGAAATTTCTTTAATAATATTCCTCTTCCTAAAGATGAAGCACAATTATATGGTGTAGAGGGTTTAGCTAGGGCGATTAATGGTTTTGATTGTAGTTTAGGATATCAATTTTCTACTTATGCTGTTGTAGTAATAGAGCGTAATATTAAGAAATATTTTAAAGAGTTATATGGAATGACTTGGGAAGATTTTACAGCTAAAGAGTTAATTCGATATTATCGTAGTTTGGCAAGAGAGTATGATAGTGAAAGAGTTGTAGATGCAACACCTCATGAGTTGGCTGGTATGGATTTTGTAAATTTATCATCTAAACAAATTTCAAATTATGATGCAATGTTAGATGCTGTTATACCTAATGCTGATATATATGGTTTAATGGAAAGTGATTTGGTTCCAACTTGCAAGAATGAGATGCCAATAAGTTTTGCTGATTATGAAGCAATCGACGAATATGAAGATATGATTTCTGCTGTAGGTTCTGATAATACAGAAGAAGAGATTGATTTAAGTTTTTGTGCGGATAAAATAAGAAAAGTTCTTGGTACTTTAACCGCTGACGAAGAAAAAGTTTTGATTTTACGTTATGGTTTAGACGATAATCGTGAAAGGACTTTAGAAGAAATTCGAAAAATTCTAAATGTTAGTAAAGGAAGAGTTAGAGATATTGAAATAAAGGCTTTGAAAAAATTAAGAAATCCTTATAGATCAAGGCATATAAGAGGATTCTTTTAGATATAAAGTGAAATTAAAAGAAGGTAATCAGTTAAGATTTACCTTCTTTTTAGTTGTTTACAATATCTTCTGGATCTAGTTCAACATCACGACGAGTTAGTATTTCATAACCATCTTTTGTTACTAAAACTGTATGTTCGAAGTGTGCACTATTAGAATCGTCATCAGTACAAATTGTCCAATCGTCATCTAACATGAAAATGTCGCGACTTCCAAGATTAAGCATAGGTTCAATAGCGATGACATTACCGGCATGTAAAACAGGTCCTTTGTGTTCTTTACCATAGTTAGGAATATCTGGTTCTAAGTGGACTTTGTCTCCAACACCATGACCGACTAATTCACGAACAACACCTAAATTATATTTGTGAGCAACACGCTCTACAGCATGACCAATATCTCCAACTGTGCAACCATCATGGATAGCTGAAAGTCCAGCCATTAATGATTCTTCCGTTCTTTTTAGTAATTTTATGTCTCTTTCTTTACCTGTACCTACAATATAGCTCCAAGCAGAGTCTCCATGATATCCTTCGTAGCATGCTCCGATGTCTAATTTAACAATATCACCATTTTTTAGCTTTCTATTGCCTGGAATACCATGAACAACTTCGTTATTAATACTTATGCAAATACTTCCAGGGAATCCGTATAAACCTTCAAATGAACAAGTACATCCTTTACTCTCAATGAAATTTTTAGCAAGTTTGTCTAATTCTTTAGTCGTGATTCCAGGACGTAAAAATTGTTGCATGTATTTATGAGTAAGGCCAACAACTCGTCCAGCTTCTCTTAATTTATTTATTTCATCTTCTGTTCTTACAACTATCATTTTTATTCATCCCCAATTCGTTATCATTATAGCACAATTTTTAAAATATAAGTAGTTATTCATATAAGTTTGCTTAAGCATTAATATTTCAAGTTTTAGTAGTACATAAATAATAACTTGTAAAATTTATTAAATTTGCTACAATTATAGAGGTAATAAAAAAGGTGGCAGAGAGTTATGAAAATAATAATTGTTGGAGTAGGTAAACTTGGTGGTTACTTAGCTAAAAGTTTAGTTAAAGATAATAATGAGGTTACATTAATTGATAATGATTTTTCAACTAGTCAAGATGTAATAAACAATGAAGATTTAAACTATATAAATGGAAATGGATTAGACTCTAATACTTTAATTGAAGCTGGGATAGAAGAAGCAGACCTTTTAATAAGTGTTATGGAAAGTGATGAACAAAATGTGATGTGTTCTTTACTTGGCAAAAAGTTAGGAGCAACACATACGATAGCAAGAATTCGTACACCAGAGTATGCTAATTCAATTAATATCCTAAAAGAAGAATTAGGTCTTTCAATGATGATTAATCCAGAAGCTTTAACGGCAAGTCATATAGCTAATGTTTTAAATACACCAAGTGCACTTGATGCAACAACTTTCTTTAAAGGTCGTATTAGAATGATTTCTTTGAAAGTTAAAGATAATACTAATCTAGAGGGATTAACTATTAATAATTTATTAAAAAAGCTAGATAGTCGTATAATAATTTGTGCAATTGAACGTAATGGAGAGATTATTATTCCACGTGGAAATGTCAAACTACAGAAAAATGATAAACTTCACGTGACTGGAACTGCTGGAGCTATTCATGAATTTTTAAAATTCTCTAATTTGATTGGTAGTAAGACGAAAAAAGTTATTATAAGTGGTGGGTCTAAGACAGCTATATATTTATCTAAAATATTATTAGAGATGAAAATGGAAGTTAAGCTTATTGAAATAAATGAAGATAGGTGTAAATTCTTGAGTGAAATACTACCTGGGGCTTTAATAATTAATGGTGATGTGAGTGATCAAAATCTTTTATATGAAGAAGGTATTGAGAAATGCGATGCTTTTGTAGCATTAAATAGTATTGATGAAGAAAATATTGTGTATTCCATGTTTGTTTCTTCTTTGAATGTTCCTAAGATAATAACTAAGATCAATCATATTAACTTGGATAAAATAAGTGAGTTAGCAAATATAGATACTGTTATTACACCACATAAAATAGCAACTAATCAGATTGTTAAGTATGTTAGAGCTATGCAAAATAGTGAAGCTAGTAGTTGTGAATCTATATATAGGTTTGATGATGATTTATTTGAAATGTTAGAATTTAGTATAAAAAATGATTTTGAAAAATTAAATGTAAAGATAAAAGACTTGGAATTAAAAGAAGGTATTTTAATTGTAGCTATATTAAGAGGGAAGAATATAATTTTCCCTAGTGGTAATGATGAAATAAGAAAAAAAGATACAATAATTGTTGTTAATAGTGGTTTAAATATCAAAGATATTAATGATATTTTGGAGTAATAAGATGAAGGATAATTTAGTTTTTAAATATATTGGAAAAGTTTTAATTGGCTTTTCAATATTACTTGTATTTCCACTAATAGTATCTTTAATTTATAAAGAAAAGATTATTTCATTTGTTATACCATTATTAATAAGTTTGATTATAGGGTATTTACTTAGTAGAACGAAAGCTACTAGGAAAAATTTATATGCCAAGGATGGCTTTATGATAGTTTCTATCTCTTGGTTTTTGATAAGCATTATTGGAGCTGTTCCTTTAATGATAGACGCAAATTTAAGTTTTGCAGATGCGTTTTTTGAAGCTGTTTCTGGTCTTACAACGACAGGAGCTACGATATTTTCAGATGTAGAACATTTATCGAAGGGAATTTTATTCTGGCGTAGTTTTATGCATTTTATAGGAGGAATGGGAGTACTCGCTTTTGTAATGGCGATTGTTCCTTTATCTAAGAATGATAAATCGATGCATGTTTTAAAAGCAGAGATGCCTGGGCCAAGTGTGGCTAAGTTGGTTCCTAGTATTAAGAAGACTTTATTTTATTTATATTTTATTTATATAGGATTGACTACTATAGAACTTATTTTGCTTATGATAGGTGGCTTAGATTTTTTTGATAGTTTGTTAATTGCATTTGGAACAGCTGGTACTGGTGGATTTTCAGTGTTGAATACAAGTCTTGCTACATATAGTGCATTTAACAAATGGGTAGTTACTATATTTATGTTCTTATTTGGAGTTAACTTTAATATATATTTTTTGGTACTAATGAAGGATATTAAATCTGTATTAAAAAGTGAAGAATTGAAAGCTTATCTTTTTATATTTATAGCTTCAATATTAGTGATACTTCTTAATACTTATAATATGTTTGCTAATTTAGGAGAAGCAATTTTACAAACAAGTTTTCATGTTTCTTCTATAATGACTAGTACAGGATATAGTATTGGAGATATTAATATTTATCCAACGAATTGTAGAGTAATAGTTTTACTACTTATGTTAATTAGTGCATGTGCTGGTAGTACATGTGGAGGATTTAAGATATCAAGACTTTTAATTATTTTAAAAACAATAAAAAGAGATATTTTAAAAGCAATTCATCCGAATAGTGTTAGGACTATTACATTTGAGGGTAAGGTTTTAGATGAATCAACTATTAAAAGTACACAGACATTTATGTATTTATATATTGTTTTGATAATATTAATAATGTTTATTGTTAGTTTTGATAATATTGGTCTTACTTTAGAACAAACGATAAATGCCGTCTTTACAACTTTTGCTAATGTAGGGTTATGTTTTGATATTTCTTCATTTGGTGGGTTTAGTGCATTATCTAAGATCGTTTTGAGTATAGGAATGCTTTTTGGGAGATTAGAGATATTTCCAATCATCGTATTGTTTACTAATTTTAGAAAGTAAGTATAAGAGTTCTTAATAAATTTTAAGGACTTTTTTCTTGATATAAAAATAAAATAATATTAAAATATATAGGACAAATGATATAAGACTTGATTAAGTTTTATTAGAAAGAAGAATGTAAATGTTAGAATTAAAAAATGTTACTAAAATTTATGAAGTTGCTGGTAGTAAGCAGAAGGCTTTAAATAAAATAAATATAAAATTTCGTCAGAATGAATTTGTTTCTATTTTAGGTCAAAGTGGTAGTGGTAAGACGACTATGTTAAATATCGTTGGAGGATTAGATAATTATACTAGTGGAGATTTAATAATTAATGGTGTATCTACTAAAAGTTATAATGATAGAGATTGGGATACTTATCGTAATCATAGAGTGGGATTTGTTTTTCAAAGTTACAATCTTATTCCTCATCAAACAGCACTTCAAAATGTTGAACTAGCCCTTACTTTATCAGGTGTTGATAAGGAAGAAAGAAGAAAAAGAGCTATTGCAGTTTTAAAGAAGGTTGGTTTAGAACGTCAAATTAATAAGAAACCTAACCAAATGTCTGGTGGCCAGATGCAAAGAATTGCTATTGCAAGGGCGTTAGTAAATGATCCCGATATATTACTTGCTGATGAACCAACTGGAGCCTTGGATTCTGAAACTAGTTTACAAGTAATGGATTTATTAAGTGAAATTGCTAAAGATAAATTAGTAATTATGGTTACACATAATCCAGAGTTGGCGGTTAATTATTCAACACGTATAGTGAAATTGTTAGATGGTAGTATTATCGATGATACAAATCCATTTGATGGTAAGGAAGAAGTATTAGTAGAGAAGAAAAATAAGAAAGCAACTAAAAAAACTTCAATGAGTTTCAAAACAGCTCTTGCTTTATCTTTAAATAATTTGATGACTAAGAAGGGACGTACAATATTGACAGCTTTCGCAGGAAGTATTGGAATTATTGGGATAGCTTTAATCCTTTCTTTGTCACATGGAATTCAAAATTATATAACGAAGACAGAAGAGGAGACTTTGAGTTCGTATCCGTTAATCATTCAGAAAGAATCTGTTGATATGTCTTCAATGTTAGAAAGTTTAACAGGGAATAAAGAAGTTATAGACTACGATGATGATAAGATTCATTCAGTTAATATAATGGGAGATATGTTTACTTCAATGACACAGGAAGTAGAACGAAATGATTTGAAGAGTTTTAAAGAGTATTTAGAAAGTGATAAATCGAATATTAAAGATTATACTTCTGATATTCAATATTCATATAATGTAACAATAAATCTTTATAAGAATGATGTAGATAATATTACGAGAGTAAATCCAACAACAATATTTGATGCGATTGGGATGAGTACATCAGGAGTATCTAATGCATATAGTGGTTATCTATCTAATTATGATGTTTTCTATGAAATGATTGATAATGAAGGCTTAAATAAACAACAATATGATTTGGTAGATGGTAGATGGCCAGAAAAATATAATGAAGTTGTTTTAACGGTAGATAAAAATAATCAGATTTCTGACTATACTCTATATAGTTTAGGTATTTTAAGTCAAGATGATCTTAAGGAACAATTTAATAATATGATAAGTGGTAAGGATGTAAGTTTTTCAGAAAATTCTTATACTACAGAAGAGATATTAGATTTGAGCTTTAAGTTAGTATTAAATACTGATTATTATAAAAAAAGTAATGGTATTTGGATAAATATGAGTAGTGATGAGAAATTCATGAAAGAAGTATTAAAGAATGCTGAAGAAATTAAAATAGTAGGAATTATTAAACCTAATGAAGAAGCAGTTGTCGGTAATTCTAATTTTGGAATGGTTGGGTATACTCATGCTTTAACTGAACATTTAATAAATAAGATTAATGAGACTGGTATTGCTAAGGAGCAATTGGCTAATCCAGAAAAGAATGTGTTTACAGGACAAGAATTTACGACTAATAATGAGTTTGATATAAATAATTTGTCTCCTGAACAGATGAAATACTTACAAAGTTTAAGTCAAGTAGAACTAGCTGAGTATATGAAAAATATTAGTGAAACGATGACTAGTAGTTATGAGGAAAATTTAAGTAAGTTAGGTATTGCTGATTTAGATGATCCTTATTCAATATCTATATATCCTAAGGACTTTGATGCTAAAGAAGAAATTACAAAAATAATTGATGATTATAATGATGGTAAAGATGAAGAAGATAAGATAAGTTATACTGATATAGTTGGAATTATGATGAGCTCTGTATCAACAATTGTTAATGTAATAAGTAGTGTTTTAATTGCGTTTGTAGCAATTAGTTTAATCGTATCTTCAATAATGATTGCTATAATTACATATATTTCAGTTATTGAAAGAACTAAAGAAATTGGAATTTTAAGAGCTATTGGAGCTAGTAAGAAAGATATATCTAGAGTATTTAATGCGGAGACTTTAATTGAAGGACTTACAGCGGGTGTTCTTGGTATTGTAGTTACAATGTTATTAAATATTCCTATAAATATAATTATTAAAAATATGGTAAATATTAGTGGAATAGCTAAGTTACCAATTGTTGGGGGATTAATTTTAATTGTTATAAGTGTTTTACTTACTGTAATTGCAGGATTTATACCAGCTAAGATTGCTTCTAAGAAAGATCCAGTTGAGGCTTTAAGAACAGAATAGTATATGTATACTATTCTTTTTTTATATCTTAAAGTTATATGTATATAACATTTGGTTATAATTGGTGGCTTGTTGCTAAAAATTTACAAATAGATTGATAATGGTATAGTTGACAAAAAACGAGGAAAAATAAAAATATATCATTGATATTGGAGGTTAAAAATTATATACTAATTATAGTAGAGAAAGTAGTTGATACTATGCAAAGAAAATACGTTTATATAATAGCTTTTTTATTAGCTATTATAGTTTCAGTATCAGATTATTATGTTGAGTTAAGTTTAAATTCTGTTAATGTAAATGAATTGGAAACGACTAATAACTTAGAACCAAATATTTTTGATGAGAATGAATTTCTTGATATATTTGATAGTGCAGCAATGAAAACACCTTTAATAATAACGAATTATCAAAATGATGAGAATCATATTTTATATAAATACAACTTAAAAATTGATAGTGTTTATGGAGCTCATAAATATCAAAAAAATGATAAAGAAGGCTATTTAGTATTTAGTACTAATGGAGAGACGACTTTTGAATTAAACAGTAACGAAACTATTACAATCTTTGATATACCAAGTGATGTAGAGTATTATATTGAACAAATTACAAGAGATAGTGAAAAGTATATTACTAAAATAAATGACGTTGAAGGTTATAGTTTGACTGGAACTGTTTTTATAGAAACCCATATTGATATAGAAAATAATACGAAGCCTAGTTATGTGCCTCCAGTGGAAAATGATTCTACTAGTGATGAAAAGGATGAGGGAACAACACAAGTTAAGCCTAATCCAGATGAAGAGAATCCGGTTACAGGAGATAGCTTATATTTCGTAATAGCACTTTTAGGTGCAACTATTATATTATTATTTAGTTTAACTAAAGTGAAAGTTAAAAGATTTGAGTAGTCAAATCTTTTTATATTGCTCTTTTGTTCAGAGTAGAATTATTGTATAATAACAACCACAAGAGGTGTATATATGAAAAAGCAAATGCATATCTTAGAAGGAATGATTATTTTAATAATTATATTTATTGCAGGATTACTTTCAATAGAATTTATATATAAAATAAGACATGAAACAATGGATACAAATTATATGTGGAATATATCTTTAAATAACTTAAAAGTTAAGGAAGGAAGTAAAAATGCACATACTTCGATAGAAGATAATGTTTTAAATTTTGATATAACTTTAGAGAACGAAAATGAGTTTTATGAAGCAACATTTGATATAGAGAATAATGGTACTTTGGATGCTGTATTAACTCAAGTACAAGAACAAGTTAATAATTCGAAAAATGTTTTGACATATAACATAAGGTACTTGGATGGAGATAAAATTAACGAAGGCGATATTTTAGAATCAAATACTAAAAAGACGATTTTAATAAGAATAGATTACCCGGAACAGAAGACCAAAATATATGATGCTTTAGAAATAAAGATAACATTATCATTAGAGTATAAGGCTTTATATAAGTGATTTTACAATGTATAAGTAAAGTATAGTTAAAGTTATAGTTAAATAATTGATTTTCATAAAAACAACAGATATACTTAATATGCATATATCGGATTATAACTCATATAAAAGAAGAGGGGCGGATTTATGAAGAAGAAAACAATTATAATGATTATAATAGCTGTACTTGTCTTGGGTGGAATAGCTATTGGAATAAAAATTGGCTTAGATTATAAAAAAGAAGATAAAATAAGAAGTGAAGTTAGAGAAATTAGTAGAGTTTTTGATACCAGCACAGATAGAAGTTCTTTAGATGAAGTGTTGGATCGTCGTTTAGTAAATGGCGGTCAATATGAAAAAGTGGAGGATGTTATTAAACTATATTATAAAGATTTATATAATTCTCTTAGTAATTTAGAATTTTTACTAGATGAAGATAATTTTACTAGTTATTTATTAGGTAAAAATATTAAAGATGATGGACCAAAGTTTTTGAAATCTAGAGATAATTTGAGTAATAGTAAAGCCCAAATTGAAGAGCAATATGTTTTGTTTAATACGCTTTTAAATGATGATTATACAAAGTCTATGTACCTTGAATCTAAAGATGTTGATATTTACTATCGTACTTTTTATTTGGAACTTACTACTTTAGTATTAACTGAAGATGTTAAGGAAAATTTAAAGAAAGAGTATGATAAGGTGATGAGTAATATTGAGACTTATAACGAGATATTTGATTTCTTGGCAGCTCATGAAGCGGCTTGGACATTAAATAATGATGTTGTATCTATTGAGGACTCAGTATTGCGTGAAGAGTTTAATAATTTGACAAAGAAATTAAAGAATGAAGAAGTAATAGAAAATAATGAGTTGGCTAGTTAAGAGACTAGCTTTTTTTCTTGGTAGATTCGTTTATAATAGAAAAAGAGCAAAATATTACAAAAATGTAAGAAACGTCATTTAAGTGTCACTTACGAAATTTATAATGAAGATGTATTAATGAAAGGAGATGCGTTATGGAAATATTACGTGTTGAAAATTTAACAAAGATTTATGGGAAGGATAGTACTAAGGTTACTGCTTTAGACAATGTATCCTTCTCAGTTGAACAAGGAGAATTTGTTGCAATAGTTGGGGCGTCAGGTAGTGGGAAATCGACGTTGTTGCATCTTATTGGTGGAGTAGATAGACCAACTTCAGGTAAAGTATTTATTGATGGTAAAGATATTTATAAAATGGACGATGATACTTTAGCTATATTTAGAAGAAGACAAGTAGGTTTAATTTATCAATTCTATAATTTGATTCCTATTTTAAATGTGGAAGAAAATATCACACTTCCTTTAGAGTTAGATGGGAGAAAAGTAGAAACAAAAGAATTGGGTGAATTGTTAAAAACATTAGGATTAGATACAAGAAAGACTCATTTACCCAATGAATTATCTGGCGGTCAGCAACAAAGAACTTCAATTGGACGTGCAATGATTACTCATCCAGCACTTATTTTAGCAGATGAACCAACAGGTAATTTGGATTCTAAGTCTAGTGAAGAAATTGTAGAATTACTTAAAATATCAAATAAAAAGTATAAACAAACTATCATTATGATTACACATAATTTAGAAATAGCTAGTATAGCTGATCGTATCATAAAGATAGAAGATGGACATATCGTTAAGGAGGGATAATATGAACTTGCTTAATAGATTAACTTACAAGAATTTAAAATTAAATAAAAAAAGAACTATCGTAACTATAATAGGTATTATTCTGTCTGTTGCTTTAATTACAGCAGTGGCTTCTATGTTTTTTAGTGCTAGATCATCTTTAATTAAGTTTGAAATTAGACAAAAAGGAAATTATCATTATGCATTTAAGAATGTACCAGAAAGTGATGTTAAATATTTTAGAGAAAATAGAAATTTTGAAAATCTTTATTTTATGAAAGGTATTGGATATGCAGAGCTAAAAGAAAGTAAAAATTTATATAAACCATATGTTTACGTTTTGGGATTAGATGATAGCGCAATTGAAGAATCAGGTGTGAAATTAGTAAGTGGAAGATTGCCAGAAAATGAAACTGAGATACTTATTCCAACGCATTTAAAAACAAATGGACGTGTTAATTATAAGGTAGGTGATACCTTAACATTTGAAGTTGGTAAGAGAATGGTATTAGAAGAAGATGAAGAAGAGTATTTTGAACTATATCAAAATAATCCATACAATCCAGATGTCTATGAAGAAATAATACAAGATAAAAAGACAATGACTTTTACGATTGTTGGTGTTATGGAACGTTTATCTAATTCTGTTGAGCCATATGTAGCACCAGGTTTTACTTTTGTTACAAAGATAGATGATAAAAGTTTATCTGGGAATAATCTTAGTATTTATGCAAGGTATACTAAAGAAGCTTTAAAAGAAGAAGCTGCTGTTACTGCGGATATTTTGAGTGCTGATCGTGAAGCTTTTAAGTATTTATATTATAGCAATTTGGATTTTGATGAGAAAAAAGCATTAGAATATAAAGAGAAACTGGGTGAATTAAAGTATCAATTTGAATCTAATAATTACTTGATTGAACTAGAGAGTGGAATACTTGGTGATTCAATGAGTCAAGCTTTAGGAATCGTTGTTGTTATTGTCGTATCTATTATCATATTTACTTCGGTATTTTGTATAAAGAATAGTTTTAATATATCTATAACAGAGAAAACAAAACAATATGGAATGTTAAGTACAGTTGGAGCAACTAGTAAGCAAATAAAAAGAAATGTTTATACTGAAGCATTTATGTTAGGAATAATAGGTGTTCCACTTGGTATCTTATGTGGTTTACTTGCGTCTTATATCTTGATTATGATCAGTAATTTATTGATTGGAGATATGCTTGGATTTGATCTTGTTTTTAGCTTTTCTTGGATTTCGATTGTTTTTGCTATAGTATTAGGTTTTGTTACCCTATACTTGTCAGCTTGGGGAAGTGCTCATAAAGCAGCGAAGATAAGTCCAATAACAGCTATTCGTAATAGTGAAGACATTAAGATAAATTCCAAAAAAGTTAAGTCTCCTAAATATATTAAGAAAATATTTGGAGTAGGTGGAGATATCTCTTATAAGAATTTACGTCGTAATAAGAAAAAATATCGTGCTACAGTTATTTCTATCGTTGTTTGTGTTTCAATATTTATAGCATTGGCATCTTTTATTGATTTAGCGTTTAGATCAATACAGAATGAGTTTGACACAACTGATTATAATATATCTTTATCCTATAGACATGATAAAATATCAAAATTTCAGGATAAAGCACATAGCGTATTGAATTTAGATAATATAGAAGATTATTCAATCATTTCGAATGCTAATATATTCCTTGAAAATAATTTGGTTAAGTTTAGTAAAGAATATTTGAAATATTATCCAGATATTCAAGAATATTTAGATGGCGAAGATGAGGATGGTAATCCAATAAAAGTTATGAATAATACTTATATAACTGTTTATAGAGTAGGAGATCATGCTTATAGAGCGTATTTAGATGAATTAGGTCTTAACTATGAGGATGTAAAAGATAAAGGTATTTTAATAGACGATACAGATGTTTGGGTGCCTAAGGATGGTAAAAATGATGATTATGAAAAGCTGACTATACCATATCTTGATTATAAAAAAGGTGATGTCTTAAATTGGAAAAAGAATATTAATGAAGTTGATGAAAATGGTAAATGGAAGACGGAAGATGTAAATATAGAAATTGCTTTAGAAACGAATAAGAATCCTTTTGGACTTAAAAGTAAGGGTAATGGAGCGCAAATTGTTTTAAGCGATGAACTATTTAATGAAATATTTGAAGATGAATTAGAAGATATTTACGAGACGATAGTAATTTATTCTAATAATGCAACGAAGTTACAAGATGACATTGATAGTTTGTTAGGAGATGAAGAATCTTACACATTAGCAAATACTGAGGAATCTGTTAAGATGATGAGATCATTCTATACTTTAGTATCTATTTTCTTATATGGATTTATTACAGTAATTGCATTAATTGGTATTACAAATATATTTAATACGATTACTACTAATATGGAACTTAGAAGTCGTGAATTTGCGACATTAAAGAGTGTAGGTATGACAAAGAAAGAATTTAATAGAATGATTCGACTTGAGAGTTTCTTCTATGGAACTAAGTCTTTAATAGTAGGTATACCTATAGGTTGCGTTTTATCGTATGTTATATATCATTTCTTAACTGATGGAAATTCTTCAATTCGATATGAGTTACCAATAATGGCAATTTTAATATCTGTATTAGCTGTATTTATTTTAATAAGTTGTATTATGAAATACTCAATTGGTAAGATAAATAAGCAGAATACAATTGAGACAATAAGAAATGAAAATATATAGGTAGAAGAGGGCGGTCAGCCTTCTTTTATGCTATAATAAGTTACGAGGTGAGATTTGTGAAACTATTACTTGTGGAAGATAATATAGATATTGCTGATAATTTGAAGTTGTTGCTTGAAAATGAGAATTATAGTGTAGATATTGCTTATAGAAAGAAAGAAGCTATTAGTAAGATAGATAGTAATGAGTATGATTTTTATATTTTAGATGTAACATTGCCAGATGGAAATGGTTTTGACATATATGAAGATTATGTTAAAAGTAAAGAAAAACCAACGATATTTTTAACAGCGAAGGATGAAGAAGAGAATATCGTAAAGGGATTAGAAATTGGTGCAGAGGATTATATAACAAAACCTTTTTCAGCTAGAGAATTATTAGTGAGAATTAATAAGATAATGGCTAGGTTTAAGAAAAATAATGTGATTAAGATAAAAGATATTATCGTTGATATAGATAAAATGGAAGTAGTTAGAGCTGGTGATAAGATAAATTTAACTAGTTTAGAAATGAAGATATTACTACTTTTGGTATCAAGAGTTAATAAAGTAGTTACAAGAGATTCGATTATTGAACATATATGGGATTGGACAGGTAACGATGTTAATGATAATACAGTAACAGTTTATTTAAAAAGAATTAGAGAAAAAATAGGTAGTGACATCATTGTTACAATTAAAGGTGTAGGTTATAGGGTTGATAGTGATGAAAAATAAGGATTTTCAAAAGGCAATTATATTTACTTTTATTTTAACTATTATTTTTGGTATTTGTGTAGTTAGTTTTAACTATAAAGTTATAAAAGAATATGAGTACAATAATAATGTAGCGGTGGCTAGAATAATAGCCAGTGTTAAAGAAAATTATCCAGATTATGATGATACTTTAATAATGGAAATATTAAATGATGATAAAGTAGAAGTAGATGTACTTAGAAAGTATGGCGTAGATTTAAATAGAGAGTCGATTGCAGTAGTTAATCAAAATATTATTAATAAAGCAGTTATTTTTAATATAGTATTACTTGCTTGTTATGTGTTATTGATTTTTTTAATTATTACTTTATTTAATCGTATGGAGAATAAAAAGACTAGGAAAATTACTAGTTATATAGAAGAAATAAATAAAAAGAATTATGAGTTAGATATTTTGTCTAATAGTGAAGATGAAATGTCGTTATTAAAAAATGAGATATATAAGACTGCAGTTACTTTGAATGAACAAGCTCGTTTATTAAAAAGTGATAAAGATACATTGAAGGATTCTTTGTCTGATATTTCTCATCAACTTAAAACTCCATTAACTTCAATTACTTTAATGATTGATACTCTATTGGATAATAAAAATTTAAGTGAAGTTAAGAGAAAAGAGATATTAACTAATATTCATCGTAAAATAGGGAGTATTAATTTTTTAGTCTATTCGTTATTGAAGTTATCGAAGTTTGATGCTAATACTGTAGAATTTAATGATGAATATTATTGTATTAAAGATATTTTTGATGAAGTATTGGATAATTTGGCTGTTTTAAGTGATTTAAAAGACGTTACGATAAATGTAAAAGGGAATAATAGTGATAAGCTTTATTGTGATTATAAGTGGCAAGTAGAAGCTATTACAAATATAGTTAAGAATGCTTTGGAGTATTCTAGTCATTCTTCTAAAATAGATATTAGTTATAGTTCAAATGAAGTTTTAACTAAAATTGTTATTAAAGATTATGGTGTAGGTATGGATGAGTATGATAGACAGCATATTTTTGAAAGGTTTTATAAAGGTAAAAATTCTAATAGTGATAGTGTAGGAATTGGTCTTGCCTTAGCTAATATGATTGTCGAAAAAGATAATGGGTATATTGTAGTTGATTCGAAGCTAGGTGAGGGGACAGCTTTTACGATAAAATATGTTAGATAACTAGGAAAATTAGAATGATTTAATAAAATATGATAAAATTAAATTAGGAGTTGGTTATGATGTATAACAATTTATCTAAAGAAGAAAAAAAAGAAGTAAGAAATAATTATAAAAAAACAAAGAAAGGTGAGAGTTTATCAGCTACTTTGAATAGACTTGTTATTGAAGGACTATTTTTATTAGTTTGTTTCGTTGTTATAGTTGGAGCAATATTAATATACGATTTAGCTTGGTGGTATTGGTGTTTTGCAGTTATGACTATTATAGCTGGTCCAGTTTTTTTGATTGCACAATATAGAATAAGAATGAATGAGTATAATAAATATATACAAGCAAATAATAAATATAGAGTAAAAGCTAAGAGCAAAAAATAGATAAAGTTTGCAAAATATGGTTGACTGGTAACAAAAAGTTAGGTATAATTTATTTGTTACCTTGGTTATGGAGCAGTACTCAAGAGGCTGAAGAGGCGCCCCTGCTAAGGGTGTAGGTCGGGTAACTGGCGCGAGAGTTCAAATCTCTCCTGCTCCGCCATTATAAAATTTAACTAGGTTTATCCTAGTTTTTTTGTTTTATAAAATGTATGCTTGGTTAATCTTATCTTTAAAAAACATTACTTTTGTTTTATAATTTAATTAAGGTATAGGAGGGCTTTTATGGTTCAGCTAAATGATGTTTCTAAATTCGTTCCTAGAAAAATAAATACAGAAGGAAATAATATAAGAGAAACTAATATTAATATAGATAAAATAAATGAGTTAAAGTTTAAAGATATTGAGAATTCAAATCAAGAAGCTCCAGAACTTCTTTCTTTAGATTTTGAGGAAATTTTTGATACAGAAAGTAGCGATAGTTTGGAAAAAATGTCTGTGGAAGATATAAAAAGTATTGCCCAAGATAACGCAAGTAAGATACTTGGAAGAATGCCTAAAAATAATACTTTAAGTGACATAGATTTCTTGAGTAAATTATCTAGTGAGCAATTAGAGGTTTTGTTAAGTGAATATATGACTTATAAAGGAAATATTGAGACAGAGCTACAGAAAGAGACAGATAAAAATGATGCTGCGATGTTAAATATGTCTAAAAGAAGTATTAATGAGTATATTAGTTTAATTAAGTATGCTAAAGAGACTAAAAGTAACGATTATAATAATTATAACTATGATGATGTTAAAAATATAAGCTATGAAGATCTTGCTAGTTTTTATAATGAATATATTTATAATTATGATAGGTTAAATACTCTTCCTTCTAATGAAGATATTGAAAGATGGAATGAAATTAGTAGTCCTGCAAATACTTTGAAATTACTTGAATATGCTAAACGTTTTGAAGAAGTTGAGGGAGTGCCTTTAACAGTAGTTAATGCTTCTAATTATCAGGGTCTTTTTCCTTCTATTAATAGTGACTTAATTGAATGTTATGATTTGATGAGTGATAATGAAAAGAAATTATTAATGTATTATACAAGTAAATATGGTGCTGAAAAAGGAAATGAATATATAAATGCAATGTTACCTAGTTGGCGTCAGAGAGTTGCTTATAAGAATGTTTCAGAACGTATTAATAAGTTGACTTTTGCAGATGAGGAAGAAATAACAGAATTTGATATTAAACTTAATATGGAAATGTTTATTCCACTTGATAAAAGAAATGATATGAGTTTACCAGTATATAGAACACCAGATGAATATAGGAATTTTTATAATATGGAAATGAATCTTCCTATTGAACAACGTGTAAGCGGTTTAATTGATCCAGATGAGTATGAGAGAAAGTACAAAGTAGCTTATGAAAAGGCCAGTGATGATTTATATGAAAAATACGCAAATGGTTTAGTGAAAAATGATTTAGGTAATTTGTTTGATGTTTCATCCTCTGGTCTTAATGATGGTGTTAATACTTTTTTTGATGGTATAGGTAAGGCATTTGCAACAGATGGTGAGTTAACTATTTCTGATTATGAGAAATTGATGTACATGTCATATTTAGAAGGAAATTCAACTGGTTTAACAGACTATTATAAAATATCTTCCGCAGTTGGTAATATGCTTCCTATAACAACGGCTAGTATTATGATGGGATTTGTTTCGCCAGCTTATGCTTCTAAAATGGCTCAAGGATTAATGTTTTCTTCTAGTTATGGTAATACAGCTAACCAAATGATGTACCAAGGTTATGATCCAAGATTGTCAATTTTTTATGGATTGGCAAGTGCATCAACTGAAGTTGCATTAGAAAGTGTTGGAGGTATATTTGGTATCTCTGATAATATTAGTAGAAATATTCTTGTTAATTTAGGTAAAGAAGGTGTAGAGGAAGCTGTACAGGCTGCTGTTCAACTTGGTATTATTGATCGAATGATGCTTGGCAAAAAGATTAATTTAGATGAAATAGCAGATGAGATGGGTGAATCTTTTTATAGCGGAATTATTGTAGCTGGAATATTGAATTCATATTCTTCGACGGTAGTTAATACAGTAGATTTTATATATAACGGAAATTCTTTAACTTTATCATCTGTAGATTTTGAAAATATTTTAAAGTTAAAGGAAGAATATAATCTTAGTTATGAAAAAGCGTTTGCGGCTTATATTGGAAAAGATCAACATTTAAATCAGAATGATTGGTCTGTTTTACAAGATTTGAAAAACTTTAATTTAGAAAGATTTTATGCTGAAAATCAAAATGGTGGAATTATAATAATTACTCCTAATCAAACTTTAGGAGCACAAACTGCTGATAATGGTGTTGGTGAGCATGGAGATAGATTAAATGAGATTTATAATTTAATATATGATAATTATGAACCTATAAAAAGTGCTTGGCAAATGGATCCTAAAAATGGAAATAATATTATAATTCAGTTGTGTACAGGATGTGAGAGCGTTGTTTGGCTTCCAGATAATATGAATAAATATCAATTAGATATTTTAAAATATTTTAATTCAGAAATTGCGTCTATAAAAAATAAAACGAATGTCACTGATTTTATTATTACATCTAGAACTGGATTTGGGGAAGGTGGATTTCATACTGTAGGTAGTGATCTTTCTTCGGCGATTTCAGAAGGAACTAAAAGATTTAATAATAATATAAAAGGTAATGATGTTGTTCTTGATCTTTCAACTTTAGATTCAATAAATACTGGACAGAAAGTAAAAGGTAAAGGAAACAGTTTGAATAATTCTTATGTGAGAAATTTAGATGCTAATATGGCTAATAGAATTAATACGTTAAGATATCAGTTGGTAGGTCAAAATAGCAATGAAGTAGTTGTAGATTTTCTTTGCTTGGCACTTGAGGATGCCTATAAGAGAGGAAGTAATGATGTAGATTCACTTATAAATAATATTAATTATTATGGTATTAATTTTGAAATGGGTGAAGTTGGAAAAGGTTCTAAGTCTTGGGCTTATGGAACAGTTACAATTGATCCAGAAAATATTGCTAACAATGATTATATATGTGTATTGCATGAGATAGGACATCAACTTCATAATAAAATAAACCATTCTACTCCGCCAAGTAGTTGGATGGGGACGATGCAACAAATGCAACAGATTGGAAATTATTCGAAAAATAGTGTGATTGACCAAGTATATCAGAGAAGAAATATAAGATATAATGAATCAAAGATATTATTAGATGAGCTTTTAAAAACTGAAGGTTATGCAACGAGAGCAGAATATCATGATTATTTAAATGATAAATATAGTAATGTAGGTTTCTTTAAGAAGAATGCTGCAAAAAAAGAATTAAGAGATTTAGGAATAAGTGAGTCTTTTATAAAAGATTGGTCAACTGGTAAGAAAAGTTCTTCTGATTTGGCTTATGAAATTATTGATATGCGTACAAGTGAATTAGAATTAATGGCGTCATTTAAAGCAGGGGATATTACACTTCTTGATATTATTGATGGTGTTTATTTTGGTGCAGGTAAGGATGCAGATGGACGTGCAATATCTGGACATGGAGAACAATATTATAAATTGCATCCAGCGGAAGATTCTTATGATGAAATTATGGCGAATTATGTTGCATTAAAAATGAGAAATGATACGGAAACTATAAATAATTTACAAAAAGTATTTGGGGCTGGATTTATACAAACTTTAGATAATGAATATTATAGACTTGTAAAGTAGGGACATTTATTTGTAATGTTCCTTTTTCGTATCAAAAAGTGTATTATAGGGAATAATGATAACGTGTAGTGATGATAAAACATATAAAAAATAACAAAAATATATGTGTTTTTATTATTAAATTAATTTATAATGTTAAGATGTGTAAAAAAGGCAATTTATATGTTAATTTAAAGCATATAATATGCTAAAATCATTTATGTTGGGAGGAAAATGGAAGTATGAGAGAAGAATGGAAAGGCTTTAAAAATGGAGCTTGGACTAACGAAGTAAATGTTAGTGATTTTATTAAAAATAACTATGTTGCTTATACTGGAGGAGAAGAGTTTTTAGCTGGTCCTACAGATAAGACAAAAAGAGTATTAAAAGTTTATGAAGATGTATGTAAGGAAGAAGTAAAAAAACATGTCATCGATATAGATGTTGATACTCCAGCAGGAATTAATGCATTTAAACCTGGTTATATTTCTGAAGATGATGATGTAATCGTTGGTTTACAAACTGATATGCTATGTAAGAGAAGCATCGTTCCTAAGGGTGGATTAAAAATGGTTTACCAAGAACTAGATGCTTATGGATATAAAATGAATCCTGAATTAGATAAGTTCTGTAAAACTAATTTAGTAAAAACACATAATGATGGTGTATTTGATGCTTATACTAAAGAAATTAGAACAGCTAGACACGTTAAATTATTAACTGGTTTACCTGATGCTTATGGTCGTGGACGTATTATTGGTGATTATAGAAGAATTGCATTATATGGTATCGACTATTTAATGGAACAAAAATTTAATGATTGGGATAATATGAAAATTGACGTAATGGATCAAGATACAATCCGTTTACGTGAAGAAATCTCAATGCAATATAGAGCTTTAAAAGAAATTAAAGAAATGGCTGCTACTTATGGATTTGATATTTCTGCACCTGCAAAGAATGCTAAGGAAGCAGTACAATGGACTTATTTTGGATATTTAGCTGCAATTAAAGAAAACAATGGAGCAGCAATGTCTTTAGGTAGAGTAGATGCTTTCTTCGATATTTATTTTGAAAGAGATTTAGCAAATGGTGTATTAAGTGAAGAAGAAGCGCAAGAAATAATTGATCAATTTGTTATTAAATTAAGAGCGGCTAGACATTTAAGAACACCTGATTATGATGAACTATTCTCAGGAGATCCTACTTGGGTAACTTGTTCATTAGGTGGTATGACTAATGAAGGAAAGACAATGGTTAATAAAACATCATTCCGTATTGTTCATACATTAGAGAACTTAGAGAGTGCACCAGAACCAAATATGACTATTTTATGGGCACAAGAGTTACCTGAACCTTGGAAGAAATATTGTGCTAAAGTAAGTATTGCAACTGATTCTATTCAATATGAAAATGATGATTTAATGCGTCCTTCTATGGGAGACGATTATGCAATAGCTTGTTGTGTATCTTCTATGAGAGTTGGAAAAGACATGCAATTCTTTGGAGCTCGTTGTAATTTAGCTAAAGCATTACTTTATTCAATTAATGGTGGTGTTGATGAAATGAAACGTCAACTTGTAATACCAGGATTTGAAAAGATGAATGATGAAGTATTAGATTATGATCGTGTAAAAGAAACATACTATAGAATGATTAAAGAAGTTGCTCGTATTTATAGCGATGCAATGAATATCATTCATTACATGCATGATAGATATGCTTATGAAGCTGGCCAAATGGCATTACATGATACGAATGTAAACAGATTAATGGCTTATGGTGTTGCAGGATTCTCTGTAGCAGTTGACTCATTATCTGCAATTAAATATGCTAAAGTTAAACCAGTTCGTGATGAAGAAGGTATTGCTGTAGATTTTGAAATTGAAGGAGATTATCCTAAGTTTGGTAATGATGATGATAGAGCTGATGAAATCGGTAAAGAATTACTTGAATATGTTTATAAAGAACTAGCAAGTCATCCTTGTTATAGAAATGCTCATCCAACATTATCAGTACTTACTATTACATCTAATGTTGTATATGGACAAAATACTGGTGCTACACCAGATGGAAGAAAAGCAGGAGTACCATTTGCACCTGGAGCAAACCCAATGCATGGTAGAGATGAGAACGGTGCTATCGCATCACTTAACTCTGTTGCTAAATTAGATTGGGAAAATTGCTGCCGTGATGGTATTTCAAATACATTCTCAATTGTACCTAATTCATTAGGAGCAAATGATGAAGAAAGAACTAATAATTTAGTTCAATTAATGGATGGATACTTTGCTCAAGGAGCACATCATTTAAATGTTAATGTTTTAAATAGAGAAATGTTAATTGATGCAATGAATAATCCTGATAAATATCCATTACTTACAATAAGAGTATCTGGATATGCTGTTAGATTTAATAAATTAACTAGAAAACAACAAGAAGAAGTTATTTCTAGAACATTCCACGAAAAGATGTAATATGTTAGGTTCTGTAGATTCAATAGAAACTTTTGGGCTAGTTGATGGACCAGGTATTCGTACCATAGTATTCTTAAATGGTTGTAATTTAAGATGCAAATTCTGTCATAATCCAGAAATGTGGAAGATTAGAGAGATGAATTACTCACCAGAAGATGTTGTAAAAAAAGTATTACGTAGTAAACCATATTTTAAAAATAATGGTGGTGTAACATTTTCTGGTGGGGAACCACTTTTACAATATAACTTTTTGGTTGAAACTTGTAAGTTGCTAAAGAAAGAGAATATTCATATTGCTGTTGATACAGCAGGTATTGGTTTAGGAGATTATCAAGAATTACTAAGTACTATTGATATGGTTTTATTAGATATTAAACATATAACTAGAGACGGATATATTGATATAACGGATAGAGATTATATGGAAAAATTTATGGAGTTTGTAAGAGAACTTAACAAGACTCATATTGAAGTATGGATAAGACAAGTTATAGTACCTGGTGTACATGATAATGAAGAATATATGCATAATTTAGCGAAGTTTATTAAAGAAAATATAAAAAATGTTACAAGAGTTGATTTCTTACCTTACCATAAATTAGGTAGTGATAAATATGTTACTCTAGGAATAGATAATCCATATTTAGAAATGCCTGAAATGGATAAGACAAAGTGTAATCAATTATATGAAATATTTATGGAAGACTTTAAAAGATAAGTCTTCTTTTTTATGATAACGGCAAAGAAAAAAGGAACATTTCAGTTCCTATGATAAGACAACATTTGATATTTTTGATACGAAGTCACTCATTATTGTTAAATAGTTATCGTTGTTAGCTCTTTCGGCATCAGTTAGAGTAGACATCATATTTATTTCAATTAATTCAGCGTCATAATTATCAACTAAATCTTTAACACTATCTGATACTTTAGTTTTATCAGCAACAAAAATACTTTTATATTCTTTATTCTTAAATTTATTTTTTATAGAATTTGTAATATTATTTTCACTAGTAATATTAACGACTTTGAATCCATAGCTTTCTAAGAAACTAAGAGAGTCATATGCGATAACAATTGTTTCATTATTATTTTTAGCTGCTGTTTTAGCAATGTTTCTTAATTCAGCATCTAGAGTAGTTAAGTCTTCTTCTAATTTACCATAATTTTTTTCTATTTCTTCGGCAGCGTATTTAGACGAGCTTAAAGATTGAAGGTCTCCTTTTACAGTATTTGCTATCATTAAGAAATTGTTTGGATTTAACCAAAGTTCTTCAATGCCATATTTATATTTTAAACCATAAGATACATCAATGATTTGAATTTTCTTATTTTTGTTAATTAAAGATTTAGCAATTTCTTTTTCGTTAGTAAGACCATTGTAGACAAATAAAGTTGTTGATTTAGAATAATCGTTTATTTGTTTATCTGTTAATTCGTATTCAGAAATATTCGTTTCATTTGGATAGATACTAGTAATAGTGCTTTTGTCACCGTATAGTCTTGATACTAAATATTCAATAGGATAGACGGTAGTTGTAATACTAGATCCTTCTAGGTTATCCCCTTCAATACATCCCGTTGTTAGTGTTAATACGATAGTACATAAAATTGATAAAATAATAAATTTTCTTTTCATAAAAATCTCCTTTGGATAATCATTTCTATTCTTAATTTTACTATAAAATATGTATTTTGTAAAATGTCTTTTATATGTTATAGATTTTATCTTTTAGGAAAATTATAAATATAGGGGATTGGGTCTAGTAATGTATGATACCGATTAAAAGTATAATTTTATTTTTTAATAAAATAACTTCGTAATCATAAATATAGACATTTATGTTATAATAACGTTATAAAAACATTTGATAATATAATGAAAGGGATTTAGTTTTAAATTTATTTAATGAAATGAAAAAAATATACAATAAATTAACGATGTTATACTTTACGATATTAATTTTATATATACAAGTAGTAAATATTTTGTATTGCTATAATATTATAAATAGTGATGTTGTTTCAACTGGATTAGTAATCATAGGAAGTCTTGGAATAATTATATATATTTTATATAAAGTTTTTGATAAAACAATAAAGACACATGATATTTTTATAATAATGATGATACTTTTTGGAATTATGTCGTGGCAGTTTGCCTTTGTAAAAAGAGTAGCTTTATTAGGATTTAAAAATGGAAGAGAAGGTTTGCTCGTCTTAATTACATATTATGTTATCTTTTTGGTAGCGACAACAATAAAAGAAAAAAAGTATAAAGATTATATTGTTAATCTTATAACTTTTATAGGAATTATTAATGTCTTTTATAGTTATTTACAGATTCCTAGGTTACCTTATTTATTAAACATTCCGATTGCAGATATATGGGGGTATCCATCAGGCTTTTTATCAAATTCTAATTTTTATGGAAGTTTTATGGTTATGTTAACTGGTATATGGCTAACAAGATTTTTATTTAGCGATAAGAAAAATATAGATTATAAGTCATTAATATTTTTTATAATATTTTTGAGTGGTTTGCTATTATCAGGAGCTATGAGTGCTATTGTTGGATTAATATGTATGTTGATATTCTCTCTAATAATATTTTTCTTAAAAAGAAAAAACATAATATTAAAAAACATTGTACCTAAATATGTTATTTTGTTAATATCTTTTCTGTCATTGTATTTTATTGTTTCTTTTGTAACAGATGTTAATTTATCTAGTGATATAAAAGAAATGGGAACACAAGCTATTTCAACCGTAACTTCTGGGATTGATGAGTCTTTTGGAACTGGCAGGATACATATCTGGAAAGAAGCTTTATATTATTTTAATAAATATGACTATTGGGATACAGGTGTTGGAATAGATAATTTTTATTATATAGGACATGGCAATATAATTGTTGATGTTGTTAGTGGTGATCAGGTATATAAAGCACATAATGAGTATTTACAAATATTAGTAACAGAAGGAATATTTATGTTAGTTACCTATTTATCTTTTTTGTTTTTTATATTTATCAAGGGATTAATCTATATAAAAAAGAATAAAAGTTGTGATATTACGTTTCTTTCTATTTTTGTTGCTTTTGTTGGTTATTCGATTCAAGCTTTTTTTAATATTAGTATGACAAGAGTAGCTCCGTTTTATTTTTTATTATGTGGTTTCGTTTCATGTTATGGTGATGAAGTTTTTAAAATAGCTTCTTCTAATAGTAATTAAATTTACTTAATGGTATAATAAAAGACAAATTTATATAAAATTGGAGGGACATAATGAAAAGAGTTTTGTTTACTGCAAATACTGATAGGCATATTCTCTTATGTCATCTTCATTATTTGAAATGGTTTAAGAATAATAATTGTATTGTTGATGTAGCTACTAATACAAATACTAAAATAGATTATTGTGACAATAAATATAATCTCGATATGAAACGAATACCATATAGTTTAAAGAATATTAAAGCGATATTTAAATTAAAAAGAATATTAAAGAAAAATAATTATGATTTAATCCATACTCATACACCAGTAGGATCTGTGGTAACAAGACTTGCTTGTTTTTTATCTCGTAGCAAGGCTAAGTTGATTTATACATGTCATGGATTTCATTTTTATAAAGGAGCACCAATATATTATTGGCTGATATTCTATCCTATAGAAAAACTTTTGATGAGAATAGTAGATGTTTTAATAGTTATGAATAATGAAGATTATATCTTTGCAAAAAAACATTTTAAAAATATTGATGTAAGATTTATTAATGGTGTTGGATTCAATAAACAAAGATTAGATAGAAAAGTAACTAAAAAAGAAATAGACATAATACGTAGAAATCTAAATATAAATAAAAATGACTTTATTGTTACTTATATTGCAGAATATTCTTCTAGAAAAAGGCAGGAAAATCTTGTTCGTTATTTAGAAAATACGGATATATTAGATACTAATATTAAAGTGCTGTTAATAGGTGATGATACTCTAAAAGGAAGGCTAAGGCGTTTAATAGATAATAAAGGATTAAGTTCAGCTATTATATTAATAAATTTTACAAATGATATAGCTCCATATTTAAAAATCTCTAATGTAGTAATATCTTGTACAAGACAAGAAGGCTTGCCTTTAAATGTTATGGAAGCAATTTATATGCATAAAATACTTATTGTAAGTAGATGTAGAGGAAATGTTGATTTAGTCAAAGAAAATTTAAATGGATTTATAGTTGATAGTGAAGAGGAAATGTATAAGAAAATAAAGTATGTTAAAAATAATTATAAAAAGTTGGTAAAAAAATATGATACAGGAATAGATATATTGAAATATTCTGATGAGTCTATTTTAAATGAAGTAGTTAATATTTATATGGAGTTGTTATGAAAAAAGTTGTTATATTTTGTGATTATTTTGGAAATGGCGGAATAGAACAGGTAATTACTAATATTAAAGATAATATAGATAAAAACAAATATGATGTGTCACTTTTAACAACTATTTATAATAGTCAAAAAAATTGTGAATGCTTTCGAATGAGTAAAAGAAAAATAACTAATCCAATTTATCGATTTTTAGTAACCATTTTTAATATAAGAAGTTATACGAAGGATTCGGATATAGTTCATATTAATCTTCATAATTCTATTGATTTATTATATGCATGTTTGATAGATAAACATAAGAGAGTTATTGTACATGCTCATAATTCGAATTTTCAAAAAGATCGTTTTTATATTAGAAAAGTAATAAATAATATTTTTAAATTTTTATTTAATAGAAAACGTTTTATATATGTTGCTTGTTCTGATAGAGCTGGATATTTTTGTTTTGGTAAAAAAGTAAATTATCAAATAATAAGAAATGATTTTAATGGTAAAAGATTTTTATATAATAAAACAAAAAGAATAGAAATCAGAAAAAAATATAATATCAGTGATAAAACATTTGTAATAGGCCATATTGGTCGATTTGTTGAACAAAAAAATCATTATTTTTTAATTAATATTTTTAAAGAATTTAATAAGTTGGTGCCAGATTCTCTATTATTTATGATAGGCGATGGTAAACTAAAAAATAATATAGTGGATTTAATCGCTGATTATGGTTTACAAGAAAATGTTATAATAATAAATTATACTAATCAAATAGAAGAATATTATCAATTATTTGATGCTTTTGTTTTTCCTTCTGTATTCGAAGGATATGGAATGTGTATTTATGAAGCTCTCTGTTCTTCGCTAATGTGTTTTGTTTCTGAACCTGTTAGTTATAATTTTGAGAAGAATAGTATGTTAATAAGTATTCCTTTAGAACTAAATGCTAAATTTTGGGCTCAAAAGATATATGAAAATATGAGATATAGGAGAAAACATAAATCGATAAATGACAATTTTATTAATGATATTGGGAAATTATATGGTAGTGTTAAAGAAAAAATAAGTATTATTGTTCCTGCATATAATTCTGAAGATACTATCGAAAAGTGTATTAGTAGTATTTTAAATCAAACTTATAAGAATTTAGAATTAATTATAATAAATGATGGATCAACGGATAATACATCAAAAATATTGAAATCCTTTAAGGATAAAAGAATAAAAATAATAAATCAAAAGAATCATGGTACAGGATATTCGAGAAATGTAGGAATAAAAAATTCTACAGGCGATTATTTAACTTTTGTTGATAGTGATGATACAATAACAGAAGATTGTTTAGATATTTTATACAATACAATAATCGTAACTAGTAGTGATATATCCTGTTCCAGTGTTTTTAAATCTCATAAAGAAAGTATTATTGTTTGGGATAAAATAAGTGCTTTTGATGAACTTTTGAAATTGCCAGAAACTATTGGAGTAGGAGTTACTCGTAAGTTGTTTAAAAGACATATTATTGAGGATTTACTGTTTGATGAATACAATTATTTTGAAGATATTTCTTTTTCTATTAATGCTTTTTTAAGAGTTAATAAAGTATCTTATATTGATAAGCAGCTATATATTTGTAATTATAGAGATAATAGTAGAAGTTCTTATTATGAAGGTGATGACCGAATAAGATCTTGCCTAGATTCTTACGATATAATAAAAAATCAATATCCTAGTTTATTTAACAAATATATTATTTATTCATTATTTAATATGATAGGTGTTGCTAATATGATGATTATTAATAATAAATATGATGAAGCAATATTAGATCAAATAAAATTTTATATTGCTAAATATATAAAATATGTTTCTAAAACAAATTATCCTTTATATAAAAAAAATCAAATATATTTATTTCATTATAATTATAATCTATATAAAAAAGTATATATAAAATTAAGGAGGATTAATAAAAGTGATTAGTGTAATTGTTCCTGTTTATAATTCTTCAAAATATTTAAGAGACTGTATTGATTCTATTCTTAATCAATGTTATGAAAATTTTGAGTTATTATTAATAGATGATGGATCTAGTGATAATAGTTTAGATATATGTAAAGAGTATAAGGATAAAAGAATTAAAGTTATAAAACTTCATCATAAAGGAGTAGCTAATGCTAGAAATGTAGGTGTCAGAAACTCAAAAGGCGAGTTTATATGTTTTATTGATTCAGATGATATAATAGAAAAGAATTATCTTAGTCAAATGATACAATATTTTTCGGAAGATATCTCATACGTAGAATGTGACTTTGATTATTTTATTCAATCCCCTAAAAAAATTAAACTGAATAATGAAAGTAATATTTACGATAAGAAAGATATTCTCTATAGACTCTATAGTAATAATGGGTTAAGAACATCAATAATAGTTAATAAACTCTATAGAAAAAGTATTTTTAAAAATATAATTTTTGAAAACAAATGTAATGAAGATGAATATATCATTCATAAAATAATATTAAATTCCAATAAAATCATAACTATAGAGAATAAATTATATCATTATAGGATTCGTAAAAATAGTAGACAAAGATATATAACTAAGGATAGAATAAATATCATAGACGTATTTGATGAAAGGGCTAAAATTATAAAAGATGAACACTTTCAATTATTAAATTATAGAGCTAAACTTGATGAAATAATATATTTGTATTGTGTCTTTACAAAGTATAAAAAGGTAAATGAATCAAAAAAAATTTATAAACTATTTATAAAAAATTACAACTATAATTATAAGTTTAATTTTAAAAGAAAACTAAAATATCGATTGTTTATAAACTATCCAAATATGTTTGCTAGAATCTCACTAATTAAGAAACAATACAAATATATTTAATAATATAAAAATAAGGAGTATATATGGTAAAAGAAGGAATAAGAATTTTAAAAAAACTAAAATTTGCATACAAAGATGATAAAAATGCCATTTTATTATTTACTTTTTTATGTTTATTTATGACTTTTATATCAATTTTTTCACCAGCCCTTATTTCAAAAATAGTTTATTCTATAATAGAATTGGATTATAAAAAAACTATTTTTGTTTTATTAATTATGGGCACAATAAAATTAATAAATTTGTTAATAAATTTATTAAGCAATAAGATTTTTTATAAAATAAGAAAGAATTTTATATTTTCTTTGAAATCAAGTATAGCAAAAAAAATATTAAATTTTGATATAAAAAGGTTCTCCCAAGACGGAAAAGGCAAATATATTCAGAGAATCAATAATGATCCAGAAAAGATAGCTATTAATATAGAAGAAATAAAAAATAGCTTAATGATACTTACAACAAATATTGGTGCAATATTCCTAGTATTATATATTAATATGTATATTGGACTTACTTATATAATATTTACTTTTTTAATTATATGTTTAAAACAATATGGTATAAATAAACGAATAAAATATAAAAAAGAAGTATATTTAGAACAAGAAAAAATAAATGAAGAAATGTCTGAAATATTTAATGGAATAAAAGATGTAAAACAATTAAATATGAAAGAATCTATAAGTGAAAAAAATAATAAATTTTTTAAAAGTATTGAAAGTTTAAATGAAAAAGCTGATTACTCATATACCTTATATGATAAATTGTCTTTGGTAATAGAATGGGTAGGAACAATAATAATATTATTTCTAGTAATGTTTTATTATAAAACTGGAACAATAAAAGCAGATGATGTATTAGGAATATTTTTATATAAAAGATATATATTTTCTATTTCTGATAATGTAGCAGTATTTTTAAATAAACTATCTGATTTCAACTTATCATGTAATAGAATTCTAGAACTAATATCTGTAAAAGATAATAATTATAATGAAAATGACTTACCAAAATGTTTAGGGAAAATAGAATTTAAAAATCTTAATTTTTCATATGATAGTGTATGCGTACTAAAAGAATGTAGTTTCTTAATAAATTCAAATCAAAAAGTTCTTATAGTTGGTGAAAGTGGTTCGGGAAAAACAACTATATTAAATCTAATTACTAAAATGTATAATGTTGAAAATAATACAATATTTATTGATGATAAAGATATTAATGAAATTTCAGAGGATTTTATTCGCCAGAATATATCTATTATTTCACAATATTATTATTTATTTGATATGAGTATAAAAGATAATTTTTATCTTTTAAGAAAAGACATAAAAGAAAAAGATATTATTAAAGTTTGTAAAATGGTAGGAATTCACGACTTTATAATGTCGTTACCTAATCAATATGATACTATTATTGGTTCAGGTGGGTATAATCTAAGTGGAGGTCAAAGACAAAGAATCGCAATTGCTAGAACGTTAATATTAAATACTAAAATTATATTATTTGATGAGGTAACAAGTTCTTTAGATACCAATCTTGAAAGTTTGATTTTAAAATTGATTAATAAACTTGAAGGTGAACATACTATAATAGTTGTAAGTCATAATTCTAGAATATTTAAAGATTTTAATAAAATTATTGTATTAAATAAAAATCATAAAATAGAAGATATTGGTGATCATAATTATCTATTAAAAAATAGTAGAATATATAAAAAACTTTATATTGATGAAAATAGAGGTAAGTAATATGAAATTTAGTATTTTAATACCAGCATATAATGTCGAAAATTATATAAATAAATGTATAGAAAGTGTTATTAAGCAAAACTATCGCAATTTTGAAATAATTATAATTGATGATGCGTCTACAGATAAAACAAGCATGTTTATTGAAGATTGGGCAAGAAAGTACTCGGCGAAAATATTTTATTTTAAACATGAACGAAATATGCAAATATCAATAACTCGAAATGAATTAATTGAGAGAGCGAGTGGGGATTATTTTATTTTTGTTGATAGTGATGATACTATTAATTCTAATTTATTAAATTATATGGAGAAACTGATAGTTGAAGATAAAGAACCCGATTTAGTTCATTATGGAATTCAACATGTAGACGAATTTGGTAATAAATTAAATGTTCCAGTAAATTTGGTGGAATTTCATAATGAGATAGGTACTAAAGCCTTTTCTATTTTATATAGAAATTATAATGTTTTAGAATCTCCTTGCATTTATGCATATAAAAAATCGTATTTTAAGGCACATAATTTTAAGTATTCAGAGTATAGAAATCATGAAGATTTTGGTTTAACACCTCTGATAATTTTAAAAGCAAAAACTATATCTTCTATCTCTAAAATTGGATATTATTATCATCAAAAATCAGATTCTATTATGAGACATTGTAATACGAAGAGAATAATAAAAAATGCAAATGATTTATTGTATCATTATGATTTTTTAGTTGATAATACCAAAGAGTTCTTTATTGATATAAATATTCATCATGATTTAGCATTGTTTTTAACTAATGCTTTATTTTATAAAGCTAGAACTTTGCCTAGAAAAGAACAAAAAAATTTTCTTTTGGAATTAAAGAAAAGAAATGTATCCAAAATTTATTACCCTTTTACAACAAAAGAAAAAATAAGGCATTTTGTTATGAAATCCTCTTATTTTTTATATTTAGATATTTATTATTATGATAAAGGAATAAAGAAAATCTATAATTTTTTATTTAAGAAAAAATAGTTTTCATAATTATCTTTGAAATAATTACTATAATATAAATACAAAATGTGTTATACTAATTGTATAATAAGTGAGGTATTGTAAAATGAAAAAAATATTTGTAGCATTGAGTTTATTTTTTTGTGTGTTTATGTGTGGCTTAAATATTGTTAGAGCTACTGAAATAGAAGATATATTTATAAAAAGGTTTACTACATCTGAAGTGGCAGGTTATTTGTCGAGCTATTCAAGTAATGGACGTCCAGCTTTTTTTGGTGATGGAGTAGTAACAGCTGTTAAAGTAAAAAGCAATTCATACGCTTTATATTATTATGATATGGATGGTAAGTTAATAAATAAAACAGAATTAGAAAATTCAGGAGTTATTTATTATATGGAAGAACATGATAATTTCTTGTATGTATCTACAGATAGTTATCTTTATAAGTTAGATCGTAAACTTAATCAAGTGGCTAGTTTAGAAATAGAAACTTTTTTACCTATTAGTGGAGCTCATGGAACAAAAAATATAGGTTTTGATAAAGATAAAATATTATTATATGATGAAGATTATAATTGGTATGATGGTGTGATCTATGCTATTGATTATGATTTGAAAGAATCTTCTATTATTGCTTCAGAGAACAAAAATGAAAGTGAATATAAGAAATATGAGAATGAATATTTTCGTGATATAGGACGTTATCCTCCAGTATCAGTATCTTACAAGGATGAAAGTGGATTAATACAGGTTATTTCTGGTTTAACTGGAACTAAAACTGATGAAATTAGACATGCTAGTTTAACGATTATTAAAACCGATTCTAATGGGGAAGAAATATTTAATAAAAATATTGTAAATGAAGATTATTACGAATTTTATATGTCTAGGGTTGTAGAAAATTATGTAATAACAGTTGCTGCTAAGTATCCAGATTCTATTATGGAAAAACCTGGTGCCATGGTAAGTGATATTTTGATTTATGATTTAGAAGGAAACTATATAAAGACTATTGCTGTTGATAAAATTGTAAATTATTTAAATGCAACTGAAGATGCTTTTGTAATATCAACTCAAGTTTATGATGGAGTTTGTGAAGAAAATAAATACTATTATAATGATGGTTGTGATATTCTTACGAATGTCTCAGTATATTCCTTTCCTATAGAGGAAGTTGAAATTCCAGAAGATAATCCTCCTGAAGAAATAGAAAATCCTGAAACAGCTGCGTTTTTAGTAAATAATATTTCAATTATTTGTTTATTAATAATGGGACTTGGTGCAATTATAATAGCTAATAAGTCATTTAGAAAAATAAGATTTTTAAGATAATTTATAAAAAAATAGATGATGGTTTTTACAACTATCACTTTTTTTAACTAATAAATTATGTCAATAGAAAAAATACACTTAGTAAATAGGGGATTCCATGGTATAATTGAAATGGTCGAATAGATTGGATAAGTGATATTATGAACTTTTTAGAAAAATTCGGAATTATAATAAATGATAAACAATTGCTTTTACAAGCTTTGACGCATTCTTCCTATTCTAATGAACATAAAGTAAAGAATTATGAAAGATTAGAATTTTTAGGAGATGCTGTTTTACAAATTTTAATTAGTGATTACTTATATAATAATTTAGATGAATCAGAAGGTCAAATGAGTAAGACAAGAGCTTCTTATGTTTGTGAGTCTGCTTGTGCTAAATATGCAGAGGAAGTTGGATTTAAGCCTTATATTAGAGTAGGACATGGTCAGATAAATAATATAAATGATACAATCGTAGCAGATATTTTTGAAAGTATTATGGGATGTATTTATTTAGATCAAGGTATAGAAAAAGCTAAGGTATTATTTGATAGTGTTGTTATACCTTGTATTAAAAATCATAATGTTTTTTTAGGTGATTATAAAAGTAAATTACAAGAGTTGGTTCAGACAACTAAAGAATCTTTAGAATATCGTTTAGTTGGTGAATCAGGTCCAGCACATGATAAATTATTTGAAGTTGAAGTCGTTATTGGCGATATTGTTTATGGTAGAGGTAAGGGTAAGTCTAAAAAAGAAGCTGAGCAAATGGCTGCGATGGATGCTTATAATAAACAAGCTAGCATTTAGGAAGTGATTATATGTATTTAAAATGTATTAGAGCGAATGGCTTTAAGTCGTTTGCCGAAAAGATAGAATTAGATATAAATAAAGGAATTACTGGTGTAGTAGGACCAAATGGTTCAGGTAAAAGTAATATTGTTGATGCTGTTAGATGGGTATTGGGTGAGCAGTCAGTAAAAGCATTACGTGGGGACTCATCAATGGTAGATGTAATATTTGCTGGTTCTAAATCAAGAGGAGAAGCTAAGAGAGCTAGTGTTAGTTTAGTATTTGACAATAGTGATCATTATTTAAATAGTGAATTTAATGAAATTGAAATAAAAAGAGTTGTTTATAAAACTGGAGAAAATGAATATTATATTAACAATACTAAGGTTAGACTAAAAGATATAACTGATTTATTTTTAGATAGTGGAGCTGGTAGAGAGTCATTTAATATCATCTCACAAGGAGCAGTTGCAGATATAATAAATAGTAAACCAGATGAGAGAAGAGTTATATTTGAAGAAGCTGCTGGTGTTTTAAAATATAAGAAGAGAAAAGAAGAATCTTTTAGAAAGTTGGATAAAACTAACGAAAATTTAGCTCGAGTAAATTTACTTATTGATGAACTTTTAACGACTTTGACTCCTTTAAAAGAACAAAGTGAGAAAGCCCGTAAATATTTGGATTTTAAAGAAGAATTACAAAATATTGAGATTGCTTTAATAGCTAATGATATTGAACATTTAAATGAGGAATACAACAAAGTAAAGAATAGAGTCACTTATTTAACTGAAGAAGTAGAAAAGCTTAATTTGTCTAATACGACAGATAGTTCTAAGGTAGAAGAATTAAAGCTAGCTAGTTTAAAACTAGATGGTGATATTGAGTCTAGAAGTGAAAGAGTATTTAATCTAACACAAGAGATTGCTGAGTTACAAAGTAAGAAACAAATTACTATGGAACGTCAAAAATATGAAGTAGATGATGCTAAGTTACAAGAGAATATTATTTCATTAAAAGAAGAAGTGTTGAAATTAAATAATGATATAGAGACTTTGAGTATAGAGATTAACGAATTAAAAAGAGAATTGTCAACTAAGCAGTTAAAGAATATGGAATTGTCTAAGGTTAATCAAGATAAAAAAAATAAAAGAAATAGTATTTTGAATGAAATAAATATGATTAATCGTGAGGTAATGAATTTAAATAATAGAATAGAAATTCTAAATAATAATATTAGTAATGATACTAAGTTACCTTATAGTGTTAAGAATATTATAAATAATATAAGATTAAGTGGTATTCATGGTGTTTTAGGTAAATTGATTGATGTACCTGAGAAGTATACAGTTGCTATTGAAACTAGTTTAGGTGCTAATATGAATGTCGTTGTTGTAGATAATGAAGTTAGTGCTAAGGAAGCTATAAACTATTTGAAGGAAAATAAGTTAGGAAGAGCAACATTTTTTCCAATATCAATAATAAAGTCACGTAATGTTATGTATGAAGATATGGCTAAGTTAAGAGATATTGATGGTTTTATTGGTACAGGAGATACTTTAGTTAAGTATGATGATAGGTATAGAAATATAGTTATGAATCAACTTGGTAATGTAATAATTGTTGATAATATTGATACATTAAATAAAGTTGGTAAGTTAGTAGAACATCGTTATAAGATAGTTACTTTAGATGGTGAAGTTCAATATGCTGGTGGAGCAATTACTGGTGGAACAAATAAAAATAGCAATAGTGTTCTAAAAGAAAAATATGAACTTGAAAATTTAAAGAATGAGGTTAATACTAAGAGCAATAGGATAAGTTCTTTAGAGATTGATCTTGATAAAATAAATAAAGATATTGATGTTTCTTCAGCAGAAATAGAAAATTTGGCAAGAGATATTATTTTGCTTACTGAGCAGGTAAATTTAAAAAGTAGTAATTTAAATAATTTAAGAAGTAATTATGAAGTTAGAAATAATGAACTTGTAGGAACTCAGAATAAAGCAGCTAATTCTTTAGATAAAGAACTTGATAGTATTGTTAATGAGTATTATGAAAAATGTGCATTAAAGGATAAAGAGACTAAGGAATTAGAAAAATTAAAGAAAGAGAAATCTGATTTGAGTACAGAAATAGCTAATTTAGAACGTCTTTATAGAGAAATGAACAGTAATATTACTAGTAAACAAAATGAGCTTAAGTTAGAAGAAATTAAGTTAGGTAAGATGGATGTTAAACTTGATAATTTATTGTTATCTTTAAATGAAAATTATAGTCTTACTTATGAGAAAGCTCATATGGAATATGAATTAGATATTGATGAAGATACAGCTAGAATAACTGTTAATAATTTAAAATCAAAAATTAGATCTTTAGGGGAAGTAAATACAGGAAGTATTGCAGAATATGAAAGATTAAATGAAAGATATACTTTCTTAAGTACACAAAGAGATGATTTAGAGGGTTCAGTAACTAGTTTATTAAATGTAATCTCAGAAATGGATGAACTGATGAAAACGAAGTTTGTTGAAACATTTGAAAAAATTAGTGAAGAATTTAAAATAGTATTTAAAAAGTTATTTAAGGGTGGAGAAGGAGTACTTGAACTTACTAATCCAGATGATATTTTGAATACAGGAATTGAAATATCAGCATTACCTCCAGGTAAAAAATTAAATTCTATTGCTTTATTATCAGGTGGAGAGAAAACTTTAACAGCCATATCATTGTTATTTGCAATATTAAATGTTAAACCAGTTCCATTTGTAATTCTTGACGAAGTAGAAGCAGCATTAGATGAAGCTAACGTTGATGCTTTTGGTAGTTATTTACTTTCACGTAAAGATAGAAGTCAATTTATTATCATTACACATAAGAAAAGGACAATGGAATATACTGATGCATTGTATGGAATTACAATGCAAGAATCAGGTGTTTCAAAACTGGTTAGTGTTAAGTTAGAAGATTAAAGGATTAAGAAATAGGTATTATACCTGTTTCTTTTTTTAAAAATAAAAAATCTGAATTTAATCAGATTTAGTCATTTATTTTTTCTAGATTGCTAAAATAATAATTATTATCATTATTCTTTTTAAAAGTGAATTTGTATAAACTTAGATAATGATAATTCTTTTTTATTATGTCATCAAGGTCTTTATAATTGATATTCTCTTTTAGAACTTCCTCTTCATTAATATCTTTATATATTGTTCCTAATTGGTTACTATTTGGTTTTACTGTACCATAGTAGGCGTAAACATATATATTGTCATCTTTATAAGTCATTTTATCTTTGTATGTAAAGTAACTTTGAGTAGTCGTTCCTCCACATGGTGAAATACTAAAATACATTTTACTTATATCATCATAGAGATAAGCTGGACATTCATTTGGATAACTATAATAAGTAGGATTTTCATTAAAATATTTTTTGTATAATTCATTTAGTGCAGATGCTTCTAATTCATACCATTCCTCTTCCGCTGTTGTAAAGTTATCTTTGTAGTTCTTATCAATGTTAGTTTTTGTTATATCATGAGTTGAAGTTTTAAAATTATCTTTATTCATTGTTAGAATAATTTTAAGTTTCATTTGGTCATTTATTTCTTCATTAAATAGATATTCTCTAAAACTCATACCATTATAATATCTTAGTTGAGTTTGTGGATTTTCGTCCTCGTATATAGAACCAGAATTTAGATTATCAAGCATTATGTTGATTTCTTTCTTAATTAGTTCATCAGTTAGTTCGTCTTCATCATCAGGAATTTGATATTTCATAGATACTTTATTTTCTTCATTTTCTGCTTTCTTTTCTTTGCCCTCTTTTTTTAAGAAGGTAAATGACAAAATAGCTATTAAAATTATTGTTAGTAGGATTGCCAATATAATCATTATTTTCTTTTTATTTTCTTTTCTATTCATGTAAATCTCTCCTTTTTTATAATTATATCTTAAAAAAGAGAATCAACTAATTGATGAATAATACTTTTTACATTTATTGACATCTTGCAATATTATTATAATTTGTTTATACTTATTTATGGTTTAAGAAATGAGGATGTAAAATGATTAGAGAATTTTTTGTTAATGAGAATCCTAAATTCTTGTTTAAACAATTTGGACTTATTCATAATATATTTATAATACTTGCGATAGTTGGGTTTATTTTAGTTTATTTAAATAGAAATAAGATTGCTAAGATACCTAAAGAGAAGTCAAATAAAATACTTAAAATAAGTGCTATTGTTATGCTGTTAAATATGATCATTTATACTTTTGGTAATTTATATTTTGGCAGTTTTAAGATAGAGAATCATTTACCTTTTCATTTGTGCTTTATAGCTAATTATATGTTTATGTATGGTATTTTGTTTAATAAAGAAAATATTTTAAAATATACGATATTCTTATGTTTTATCGGACCAATTCCAGCGATATTGTGGCCTGATTTAATTTCAACAATAGATAACTTTGATTTTTGGCAGTATGTTATATCTCATCATTTTTTCTTGAGTATTAGTTTATTTTCATATTATGCATTAGGCTATAAGGTGGAGTTTAAGAATTTTATTAAAACTTTTATATTAACAAATTTTTTAATGTTAATCATGTATCCATTTAATGTTACTTTTAATACAAATTATATATTTTCAACGAAGATACCTGATAATGTTATGGTATTGTATCCATGGCTTAAGTATTTTCCACCAATGTTAACTTTAGAAGTGACAGGTTTAGCTATTTCAGCGATAATATATAATTTTATTATAAAGAAAAGAAATAAAGAGTTAGAAGAATTTTCAAAATAGGAGAAACAAATATAAATGTTTCTTTTTTCTTTTATAAATTAAAAAGATTTTGATATAATTATTTTAGGAAGTAGGGAACATTAAAATGGTTGATATAAAGGATGCACGAAAAAAGATTGGTAAGACTTTTCTTTATATAGTAATAATAGCTGTTTTTACGGTAGCTGTTTTATTTGTTATGGATTATTATAATTTAATACCAAAAGAGTATTATAAAGCGAGTGATTTTGGTATTAAAACAGTATATAGTAAATTTGATTATGATAGAGATAATATAGATGATTATAGTGATTTTGTTTTAGGAGCAAGGAAGGATGCTAATAATCATCCAACATATGTTAGTAAATATTATGATGATTCTTATCCCCCTGATAATGAAGGAGTATGTACTGATACTATATGGAGAGCATTCAAAAATGCTGGTTATTCACTAAGAGATATGGTTGATAATGATATAAAAAATAATAGTGATGATTATCCAGATATTCAAAATAGAGATAAGAATATTGACTTTAGAAGAGTTAATAATTTAAATATATTTTTTTCAAAGTATGCAATAAGTTTAACAATTGATTATAATGATATCGATAAATGGCAACCAGGAGATATAGTTATATTTGAAGATAAACATATAGGAATGATTTCTGATCGTAGAAATAGTGATGGAATCCCTTATGTTATTCATAATTATGGACAGCCAGTTAGAGAAGAAGATTTCCTAACTAAATCAGATATTACAGCTCATTATAGATTTGATGCTACATTAATAGATGAAAATATTTTGGTAGCATGGGAAGATTAAAAAAAGTTTTACTTACTTAGAATCTTTAAAAATGTTATAATGTAAGTGTAACGAGTAGCTATGGCGTAAGTTTAGCCCGGCTACTCATTTTTTTATTTATGAGGTGATAGAATGTATAAAGTTGGAGATTATATAATGCATAAGAGAGAAGTTTGTGTTATTAAAAGTATTAGAGAAAAATTCTTTAAAGGAAAAGATTATTATTCGATATCGCCCGTAAATGATGAATCTTTAGTTATTAATGTACCTATTGATTCACCTGTTATAAATGAAATTATGAGTTTAGATGATGCTAATAAAGTTATAGAGAATATTCCTAGTGTGGAGATTATTAATAGTAATGAGAAAAATTATGAAAATATTTATAAAGAGTTATTGGAAACCAATGATTTATTGGATTTAGTTAAAATTATAAAGACAACATATCTTCGTAATAAAAATCGAATTGAAAATGGCAAGAAAATCGGTGATAGAGATGATGCTTATTTTAAGAAGGCAGAAAAACTCCTTTATACTTCTTTAGGGGTATCGATTGGTAAAAGTTATGATGATTGTAGAGAATATGTTATTAATAAGATTAGGGAAAAAGAGGCGGATATGTAATGGACTTTTTAAATGATAATGTAGATAAACTTAATTTTAAAAAGAATATATATGATGTTTTAACTAGTCATGATATTAATTCTGTTCATGATTTGTGGTGTTTAAAAAGAAAAGAATTAAAGGATTGGGGACTTAGAGATTCTGAAATAAAAGATGTAGTGATTGCTTTACAATTATTAGGGTTAGATTTAAATAAAAAAAAGTATAGATAAATATATTGTAAATAATAAATATTTTTATTTAAAATAAAAAAATCACATTTAAATGTGATTAATTAAGAATGAGTTTCATTAAATGAACTCTTTTTTCTTAGAATTAAATATATTATGAAGCTTCCAATACCAATGACTATGATAGAGTATAAGGCTTTTTTTAGCCCAAAACTCCAGTAACCAAGGCCAATTATAATAGCATTAACAACGAAGTTTATTAGAGCTATTTTGATTTTTAGGTATTTATTTATTATAAGATTTAGAATCGTTATACCACCAGAGGAGAAGCCCAATTTATATATTAAGCCACCTGTAATACCACAAACAACACCTGCTATAATAGCAAAGATAACAGTTAAATTAGAAGGTAAAGGTAACTCTGGAATATAACTGGTTATTTTAATAAATAATGGGTAAGCAAAAGTAGAGACAAGAGCGCTATAAGTGTTATCTTTTGTAAGGAGAAAGAAGCTAATAATTAGGGCAATAACATTAATGATTAAAACAATAGTAGAAGGTTTAATTTTAAATAGATGAGTTAAAATTATAGCTAAGCCTTGTGTTCCTCCAGTAACTAGATTTAACGGCTTCAATATAAGATTGAAGTTTAAAGCAGCAAAAAAAAGACAAATTAATAGAAAGATATTTTTTTTGATATTTTTCAAATTGATCACCATATTTCTTATAAGTAGTGTTCCCTAAAATAGAAAAGATATTAGTCAGAGTAACTAATATCTTATTTTTGTGTCATTAAATTAATTAGTTTTTTAACACTATAGTTAGGTATTGTTTTTTCGAGAGTTACAATTCCGATAGACCTTTTAGGAATAGGGGGATTTACTTTAATTTCGAAAAGAGTTTTATCTTTTAAATCTTGAGATATGAATTCACGAGTAGCATAGCCGATTCCGAAACCTGATTTTACAAAATCCATTATTAGATTATAACTAACTATTTCAGTTTTAGGAGTTAGTGATACTTTGTTGTTTTTTAAATAATTATTTAAGAAGGTACGTGTGTTAGATGGACTTTTTTGAAAAAGAAGAGGATAGTTATTTAATTCTTTTAGTGTTGTTGAGCCTTTTGTTAAGTCGTAGTATTTTTTATTTCCAACAAAAATGTCTTGAACATCTTGAACCTTTATAGTTTTTAGGTCTTTCGCTTCTGTCATAGGTAGGTTTAATAAGAGCATATCTAAATTCCCATTTCTTAATTCTTTTATTAAATCTTCGGTTAATGTATTTACTATTTTTATTTCAATATTAGGATATAATTCGTGAAATTTAGCTAAGTATGGCATTAGAACATGTTTCGATACTGTTGTACTAGCACCGATACGAATTATACCGCTTTCTAAGTTTTTTAAATTAGTAAGAGCATTTTCCCCATTAGTAAAGGCTTCGATTCCTTTTTTTACATATTCAAAAAGAATTTTTCCTTCATCAGTTAGGGTAACACCTTTTTTAGTTCTAACAAATAATGTAAGACCTAGTTGTTCTTCTAATGACTTGATTTGCCAAGTGACGGCTGGTTGAGAAATAAGAAGAATATTGGCTGCTTTAGAAATACTTCCTTCTTGGGCAACGTGATAGAAAATTCGATAAGTTTCATAATTAATATTCATAAATAAACTCCCCTTATATTTAACATAAAAAATATATATTTTTCTTATAACATAATTTGCCATATAATGCAATTAGAAAGAGTTGTACAATCTTTTAATTATGAAAGAAGGAAATGTAATGGCAAGTCATAGTGGACTTAAATATGTTTTGGAGACTAAAAAAGGGTATGTGAAAGATGATGGTAGTTTTACTGATAAGATAAGTGAAGCTAAGATAATTGATTTTTGGCAATTTGGATTTGGACCTAGTGCGACAGAGGTTTATAAAAGATTAGGTTTTAATGATCAAGAAGTATTGGAGAGTGGAGTATCTTTTTATACAATTGTTCCATCTTATGAAGGAAGAGATATGCTTGGTATTGATTCTTATGAATTGATGGGATATGATTTTCAAGAAGCTCTAAATAAGTCTAAGAGTGATTATTATTCTTATAATTTATATGATGATAAAAATTGTTTAGAATATGAAAGAATGTTAAGAGATAAGTTATTAAATTATTATCAAACTTATCAAAGGGTAGTAACTGTATTGACTTTAGGTAGTGATACTTTAAATTTATATCAAACTAATGATAAAGATATGGAAGTTGAAGGGGGAATTTTAAAGCATTATTATTCGGATAGGGGAAGTGTTTTTAGATATTCTATACCTTTAAAGAATCCACATGTTGAAAAGCATTTTGATATAGATACAACTAGTCAAAATTATTATAATCATTTTCAGCAAGAAGGTTTGTTAGAATATTTTATAGATAAATTTAATGATAATAGATTTGTTTGGGGATTAAAATTTAATACAAGATTATTAGATATTCAGATTGTTGATGATGAACTGGTGATGTATGTTGATGATTGGAATAATTATAATGGTTATAAAGTTGCAAAAGCTATCAATACAGCAATAAGAGAATTTTATTCAAAAAAGGAAATGCATATTACTAGAATGTTTGGTAGTTACGTTTTATTACAAAAAATCGATGGAGAATTAAAAGCTGTTTTAGCAACTCCTGTACCAATCAAGTATTGTCCTTTGATGGTTAAACTTTTAAAAGAAGTTGGTGGTAAGCAAAGTGAAGATTTAATCGAAGCTATTAGAAATAGTGATACAAAAACTCAAACAAGAATGATGTGTGAGCTTATTAATGAAGTTGTTATAAAAGGAGGATATTTTGATACATCAAGACCATTAAATTCTTGTGAAGCTAATGTACTATTTGGAGCTAGTGAGACAATTTCTTCTGCTTTTAAAAGTGATATGCTAGATGCTTCCGTTATTGTATCTAATAATTTAGGAACTATAATTACAACTAATGATAGCAATACACAGGGAGCAGTTAAACGAATGACTGGATTATTTTATACTAGTCCTAATGCGGAAATAGTTGATACGGCGAAGAAATCAGGAATTATTCCTGTATTTCCTTATACAGCGAATATTGATCAGGTAGCAGGAGTAAGAGAAGCGATTAAGAGAGGCTATAAAAGGATTGCTGTTACTTTGGCAGCGCAAGATAATGAATTATTGGAAGAAATTAAGAAATTAGAAGCTGAAGGTGTGACAATATATAAATTTGGTCTTTGTTCAACAGGAATAAGTGAGGAAACTGCGAAGAAAATGCTTGAAAACGTAGACATTATTTGGTCATGTGCTTCTAAATATGTTAAGGAATTAATTGAACCAAATGCTTTGGCTCAAGTAGGAATAAAAATACCAGTACATATTATGACAAAGAAAGGTTGGGAATTGGTTCATAATCATTTGGAATATATGATTAATGGAAAAATTAATGAGGTTGATTTAGTTAAAGGAGATGAAAAGCCAGTATTCTTAAATGGTGAAGATGGAATAAAGAAGCTTGTAAAAAGAGATATTAGAAAATGTAATGATTGTCCTCATCCTTGTATCTGAGAAAAAACGATAGTTATAATTATATAATTTAAAGTTATAACAAAATATATAAAATATATTTTGTTTAAAGTAGAGGAAAATTTGACGGTATGTTTAACTGATGCTAAAATGTAGGCAATACAGCAGTGATAGACAGAATAAATAGGGGGGAAATACAATATGAATAAAAAATATGAAAACTTAGATAAAGGTTTTTATGATGAAGGGGAAAAAAGTTTAATTGAAAGGATTTCAGGAGCAAAAAAAGTAATTACTGGTGTTGCACTTGTTGCTACTTTAGTTGGTAGTGTAGCAGTAGGATTGGGTGCTTCTTGTCATAAAAATGATCCTACAAACTTTATTTGTCCAATTACTAGATTAGAAACTATGTTATTTGGATATGAAGCAGGTTTAAAACATCAAGCACAAGATTTAGAAGGATATGTTTCGACATATGATGCAGAATGGTTAGATGAATCAGTAGTTGAAAATGTAGAATATTCTGAAGGTGGAACAAGATATTATGCACCAGATGGTGGAGTTTTAACTAAGGATGAAGCTGGTGAAATGGTTGTTGAGCAAACTGTTGCAGCTAGTGCTACCACTATATATGGACCTGATGGTGAAGCACAAGTTATATATACAGTTCCATCTGGATATGTTTTAGAAGGAACTGTTGGAGTTAAGAAAACTCAACCATTGGCTGTAGAAGAAAGTGCTTCAGTACAATACGATTACAATTTTGTTAAAGATGGTGAAGTTTTAACTACATATGAAGAATCTTGGTCTTACGAAGATGGTGAATTCGTTCGTAGTAGTGAAGTTAAAGGAAAAACTAGATAATATTAATTTATGAAACTTTAAAGTTGAAACTTTAAAGTTTTTTTCTTTTGTTTTCGTGTTATAATATTTAAGAAAGTAGAGAGAGGTTTATATAATGAAGTGTGAGAAGTGTGGAGGGCTACTTAATGAGAATAATGTTTGCCCTGTTTGTAGTAATGACGGAAACGAGAACGTTGTAGTACAGAATAATGGAATAGAAAATAATCTTGTAAATAATGTGGAAAATAGTGTTATAAGCAATAATGCTAATAAAAAGAGTATTCTTGATTTTATAAAAGAAAAGAAACTTATTTTTATAATAGCAGGAATTGTCATTCTTTTACTATTAATTGTTTGTGTAGTTATCTTTAGTGGTAAGGATAGAACAAAAATTATATCTAATATAGAAGAAAATAATACTTTAAAATTTACAATTGGAGAAAAAGATTTTTATATAGGTGGCAAGATATCTGATTTGAAGAGTAACGATTTGTATTATGAATCGAATAGTGATGATAGTTATATTGAAAGTGATTCTGTAGTATTAGAGAACTTTTATTTTGATAATAAAGTTAAATTTTTGGGTGCTATTTATTGTGGAGAAGATAAGAAGTGTTCTTATGATAATAGTATTTTGTTAAAAGCTAATTTTTATAGTAAATCAGATGTAGTAATAGATGATTTTATAAAGATTGGTACTAAATATGATGAGATAGTTGAAAAATATGGAGAAGAAAAAGGAGCATTTTATCAAAATAGTGATTTCTTAGTTTGGTCATTTGGTAAAAAAGTTGGAGATCCTTATTATTTACTTAAGTTTGAGAATTCCTATGTTACTTCTAGTAAGACTGTGTCAGAAATAAGAGTTGGTATTTGGTGGTACGATGGCGAGTATGAACATACAGTTGAAAAAGTTAAGGAGAGTGAGAAGTAATGAAAAATAAGATTATTATTGGAGTCACTATAATTGTTTTACTTATATTATGTGTTATAGGAGCTTTATTTCTTTTTCCAAAAGATGATGAAGTAACTTTGAAAGATAGATTAGAAGAGCAGAATGAAATCGTTCTTAATGATAATAATGTGCCTAAATATATTAGTGGTAAGTTTACTGATTTAAAAGTATTAGATAAAGATACAGCAATTAAGGCTTTAACAGAAGTGAAGGATTTATTTAAGATATCTAACGTAAGTAATGAGTTTATAGTTGAAGAGATTAAAACCAATGAAGATGTAACTTATTATGAATTTCAGCAGAAATATAATAGTATAGAAGTTTTAGGTGGAGAACTTACGATGTCTGTTGATAAAGATGGTAACGTTTTAGCTGTAAATGGAAACTATGTTCCAAATATAAAAGTTAGTACTTATGGTTTATTAAATGAAAATGAAATAAAAGAAAAATTAAAACAAATTTATGGAACAGAGACTGAATATTTAGAAATGAAAAAATATATTTATGTAGATGTTTCAGAAACAAGTGTTGTTTACGATGCACTTTTGGTATCAAATAAAGGTGCATATGAAGTAGTTGTAAATGCTAAAGATGGTAATGTAATTACGGCAGACGAGTTAGGTAAAAGTGCAAATTATGTATATACAGGTAAGGGTTTAAATGATGTTGAGCATACTATAAATTTAAAAGAAAATACGGATTTGTTATCTCGTGAGAAATCTTATGAGTTTTATGATGAAGAGAGAAATATTCAAATAGTTGATGCGACTTATATGGGAGCTGATTTGACTGGTCTTGCGGGAGCTTTAGTATTCTCTGGTATTACTCCCTTTACAGCACGTATGAACGAAAACGGAGAATTACGCTATAATACAGGTATAGAAAAACTAAAAAATGCAGTAACAACTATGAGTTATTTTGAAGACATATATGATTATTATAAAAATGTATTAGGTAGAGATTCTTACGATAATAAGGGAAGTAAAATAATTGTTAATATAAATGTTAGTAATAAATCTTTTACAAGCGAAGATTTGAGTAATGCAATGTGGGTTTCTGGATTAAACCAAATGTTTATTGGAAATCATGAAGGTAAATCCCTTTCGTTGAGTAAAGATGTTTTAGGTCATGAATTTACCCATGGGGTTATATCAACTACAGCAAAATTTACTCATCCAACTAAAGAAAACAGAAATAAACCTAATGAGACTGGAGCTTTGAATGAAGCTTATTCTGATATAATCGGTTCGTTGATTGAAAATAAAGATTGGCTTATTTCTGATAGTATTCCAGCATTTGCAAAAGAAGTTGCGAGAGATTTATCGAATCCTAGTGTATATAAGAAACCATCCAATGTTGGAGGTGATTATTATTTTCCAGATTATTATTTGGGCGATAAAACTTTAGACGAATATTTAGAAGAAAAAAATGCGAAAAATTTGTTTGAAATTGATAGAGCAGGTGAACATCATAATGCAACTGTTGTTGGACATGCAGCTTATTTGATGTATAAAAATGGAGCTTTTAGTAGTAAAGAACAAATGGCTAAAGTTTGGTATAATTCTTTATTCTTGTTGTCTTCCTATTCTAATTTTGAGGATTGTGCTTATGCGGTTATTCAATCTGCTTCTAATTTAGGTTTGAAAAGAGAGAAAATAAGTATTATAAAAGATGCTTTTGTTGAAACTAGAATGTTATCTCAAGAATATTATAAGTTAAGTGGAAAAGTTACCGACGAGGACGATAAAGAGTTAGGTAGTGTTTTAGTAACAGCAATTAATGCTGATAATACATTAGTTTATTTTGAAACTTATACTAATAATAAAGGTGAATATGAGTTTACTGAATTACCTAAAGCTGAATATACAATTAGTTTTGAAAAAGCTAAATATTTAGGAACAGAAAAAGACGTAACATTAGACGAAGACACTACGGATATTAATGTGAGCTTAGAAATAATTGATGAGAAGAAATATAAAGAATCAGAAATCGTTTTTGTAATGGATAATTCGAAGAGTATGGATGATAGTGATCCAACTGATGTAAGAAAACAGATAATAGCAAATGTTTTAGGATCATTAAATAATGATGCTAAGGTAGCTTTAGTTACATTTACAGCTGATGCAAAAGTTATAAATAATGGATTAAAAGATAAAACTGTTGATAAGAAAATTATTATTACGGATATATTTAATATGTCTAATGATAATGGCCAAAATGATGATTCTGGTACGAATGGTGCTGGTGGTATTCAAAGAGCTCTTAGATTATTTAGTTCTAATTCTAAAACAAGGAAATATATTGTCTTCTTAACTGATGGCGATGATAATAAACAAAATGCTAAGTCTTATGATGAACTAATAGAGAAAGCTAAAGATGATGATATAAGAATTCTTACGATTGGTTTAGGTAATGATGTTAATTCAACAAATTTGATTAAGATTGCCAAAGAAACGAATGGTAAATACTATTTAGCGAATTCATCAAGTAAGTTATATAAATTTGATAAACGAATCTTTGATGAAATAAATTAATGATTTATAAAAAGCATTCTAGATAATTAGGATGCTTTTTTAGTATATTAAAAAGTTATAGCAACATAGTTTTGTTATAACTTTTTGTATTGTTGAAGAGAAAATTTAAAATAAAAAAGAAAAGCGCCATAGTAAAAAGTTCTAAAAAAATATTTTAGAAAAAGTCTAAAAAATTATATGTTTACAACCTTTATTTAATTGTGCAGAATTAAGCTCGATACATTTGATGAGCGAATGGTTTCTTTTCCATTAGGGGGATTTTTGGTTAGTTTTATTACTGAACATTAATTATGAAAGTGGAAAAGGGGGACTTTATATGAAGTTAGAAAACTTCTTTAAATACATCATAGAAATTCTGGTTTTGGTTATTATATTGATGCTATTAACATTAGTATTGAAATAATAAAAAGTTCTGACTTGATAGTCAGAACTTTCACCAACTAGAAACCATTTGTTTCCATTCAAATGTATCATTTTTTATTAAATGATATTTGTTTCTTGATATAATTATAACTTTAAATAGCATTAATTTCAATAAAAAATAAAAGCACATTTAATTACTAATGTAACAAAAAGTGCTTTTATTTTGATTATTTTCTGTTTTTAGCAGAAGCTTCAATAAATGATTTAAATAACGGATGTGGTCTATTAGGACGGGATTTAAATTCTGGATGAAATTGACATGCTATGTAATGTGGATGAGTAGGTAGTTCAATTATTTCTACTAAGTTAGCTTGAGGATTTATTCCTGAGAAAACAAGACCTTTTTTTTCTAATGTTTCACGATAATTATTGTTAAATTCGTATCTATGACGATGTCTTTCTAATATAGTATCGTTTTCATAGTCCTTATGAGCTAAAGTATCTTTTTGTAGAGCACATTCATAATTACCTAAACGAAGTGTTCCACCCATGTTAATAATTTGTTTTTGATCAGACATTAAATCGATAATTGGATTTTTACACATTGGATCAAATTCTGTTGAATTCGCATCCGTTATATTACATACATTACGTGCAAATTCAATAGTGGCAATTTGCATACCTAGACATATTCCTAAATATGGGATTTTATTTACACGTGCATAGTTGGCAGCTTTAATCATTCCTTCGATACCACGTGAACCAAAACCACCTGGAACGATAATACCTTGTGAGTTTTTAAATATTTCTTTTAAGTTAACTTTTGGGTCTTCTAATTTTTCAGAATCAACCCAATTAACATTTACTTTAACACCTATTGGATAACCAGCATGTTTTAGTGATTCCACTACAGAAATATATGCGTCATGTAATTCGACATATTTTCCTACTAAAGATATTTCTATTTCATCTTTTAGATTGTCTGTAGTATTAACTAAGTTTTCCCAATCTTTAATATTAATTTTTCCAATTTTTAATCCAAATTGATTTAAGACTATTTCATCTATACCTTGTTCATGATATACAAGGGGGATACTATATATATTTTTTACATCTGGTGATGATATAACGTTTTTAGAAGGAATACTACAGAACATAGATATTTTCTTCTTTATATCTTCATCCAGCATTACTGGTGTACGACAAACAATTATATCTGGTTGAATTCCAACTCCACGAAGTTCAATTACTGAGTGTTGAGTTGGTTTTGTTTTTAATTCGCCACTACCATATATTTCTGGGACTAGAGTAGTATGAACATATAATGTGTTTTCTCTTCCTTCTTCTAAACGCATTTGTCTTAATGCTTCTAAGAATGCTTCTGATTCAATATCGCCAATCGTTCCACCAATTTCAGTTATGATAATATCTGCATTAGATGTGTGAGCAGCTTCGTAAATGCGAGCTTTAATTTCATTGGTTACATGGGGAACGATTTGGACTGTTCCACCTAAAAAGTCACCACGACGCTCTTTTTCAATAACAGATGCGAAAACTTTACCCATTGTCATATTAGATGTGTAATTTAATTCGCAATCAATATAGCGTTCATAGTGACCTAAATCTAAATCCGTTTCTGATCCATCAGCTGTTACAAAAACTTCACCGTGTTGATATGGTGACATTGTTCCTGGATCAACATTTATATATGGATCAAATTTTTGCATGAATACTTTATATCCACGCGATTTTAATAATAGTGCAATAGATGATGCAGTTATTCCTTTTCCAAGTCCAGAAACAACACCACCTGTTACAAAGACATATTTAGCCATTTTTCTTACCTCCTTACCAAATAAAAAAGACTATACTTCGAGAACGACTATAGGCTCTATTAAATTATATCATTAAAAGGAGGTATATTTATAAAAAAAATTAATAAAATGTAAATAGCATACTAAACTTTATGTAATTTTTATGATATTATATTAATAATAAAAGGGCGTGGTTAGATGAAATGTCATAAATGTGGGGAGAAAATTGAAAAGGAATTAAAAAAGTGTCCATTTTGTGGTGCTGACATAAAAGTTGTAGATGATTTAGATTTGCCTGACTTAAAAGATAATAAAGAAGTTATTAATTTGGAAGATACAGATACTAATTTAAGTGATAATTATTTTGAGGTGGAATTAAAAGATAAAGAAGAGGATGAAAATTCTGATAAATATGATGTTGCAGAACCTTATATAGATAATTCAGATATAGAAGATACTGATGATATGATTGATACAAAGGAGTTTGATTTATCATTAGAAAAAACCAAAAGTATAAATCCTTTAACAGATACAATTGAGTTAAAAAATATTTCTTTAATAGATGACATAAATAAGCAAATAGAGGAAATAAATGAAGAAGCACAAGATAAAACAATAGAAGAGCCAAATCGTAAAATTGATTCTAATGAAGATAAAGAAAAAGAAAATGATGACGCTGATTTAACTTCGTTAGATAGTATGAAAAAAAGAAAAAAAGTTTTGTTATTGGCTGGTATTAGTTCACTTATATTAGCAATTGGAATGGTCATTTTTATAATAGTTGGTGGAACGAATAAAGATACAATTAAAGGAGATTATTTGATTGTATTAGATGAAGCTTTAACTAAATATTATGAAACTTCAGAGTATGAAGAAATAATAAGAGTATTAAATACGATAAAGAAAGATGAGAATAAGATAACTAGTGCTCAAGAAAAGACTAAAGAATATGTTCTAAAATGGGTTGATGAATATATTGATATGGATATTAAGACATTAGGTGATTTTGAAGAAGTTAGTACTAAATATAAGTCTTTAATAAATGATTTACATATAAATGCCTTAATAGCTTATAATAATAGAGTTATTAAAGTATTTAAAGATTCAGATTATGATGAAATAGAAGATAAAATGGATAAAATTTATAATGATAGTTCTTTATATTTTGTTGCTATGGATTATTATAATCAAAATGATTACAATCGTGCTTATACGACTTTTGGTAGAATAGAGAGTAGTAATTTATATTATAAAAAAGCTAATGATTACAAAAGTAAAATAATTAATAATATTATGAAATTGATTGAAAATGATATTGCTAAAATAGAAGAAGGAATTGAAATTTTAGATAATTCAGAAAAATTAAATCGTTTTACACAAGTTGAACAAGTACTTATTGATTATAATAAAATATATAGTTCTATAGATCTTAAGAATGAAACAAGTTATCAAATGTTACTACAAGAATATAGTGATAAAGTTTCTGAATATGCAGAATTAATAAGTGAAAAAAATGACAATAGTTCTATGGTAGATGATGAAAAAGAAAAAGATGACATATCTGATGATAATAATCAAGATAATAAAGATAATAATAGTATAGATGATGATTTGAATAAGAAAGATGATGAATAAAATGATTTGCTTTGGCAAATCTTTTTCTGTTAAAAAATACTAGTTTATTGTATACTAATATATAGGTGATAAAGATGAAGTTTGTGGAACTTAAGGAAGAAGAATTCATGGAATTTGTTAATTCTAGACCAGAAAAGAATTTTTTTCAAACAATTAAGATGTTTAATAGATTAAAAAAAGAAGGAACAGAAGTTTATTTAGTAGGTGTAAAAGATAAGAAAAAAGTTGTAGCTGCTTCTTTAATTGCTGCTACTGGGCAAAAGTTTATGGGTAAAAAGGCTTATGAAGCTTATAAAGGATTTGTAATGGATTATAGCGATAAGTCATTAGTAAAGTTTATGACTGGTGAAGTAAGTAGATTTTTAAAAGAGAAAAATGCTTTAAAGTTAATTATAGATCCTTATATTGTTAATGTTTCTCGTGATGCTGATGCTAATATAGTAGATGGTGTTGATAATAGAGAAATTAAGACTTATTTAGAAAGCTTAGGTTATAAATATAATGAACATGGGGCACAAGTAAAATGGACTTATTGTTTGGATATAGATGGTAAAAGTACTGATGAATTAATGAAAGATATGAGAGGTAGTACAAAAACTCATATTAAAAAGACTATTTCTAAGTTTAAATTAGATATACGTACTTTAAGTAAAGAAGATTTGCCAGAGTTTAAGAAAATCACTAGTGATACTTGTGATAGAAGACATTTTGCTGATAAGTCTTTAGAGTATTATCAAGATATGTATGATGCTTTTGGAGATGAAATTACTTTTAAAATATGTGATTTAAATTGTGATACTTATTTAGAAGTTCTTAACAATGAAATATCTGAATATGAAGAAAAGATAGAACGTTTAGTAGACAATGAATCTAATAAGAAGAAAAAAGAACAGATGAGAGAAAGTATTCTAAGTAATAAGAAAAAAGTAGAAGAAGTTACTAAATTAAAAGAAGAAAAAGGAAATATAATTCCGTTATCAGCAGCAATGTTTATCCTTTATGGTGATGAGATTTGTTATATGTTTAGTGGATCTTATGAGGAATATATGCCTTATTATGGACAATATGCGATACAATGGGATATTATTAAGTATGCTGTAGAACATGGTTATAAAAGATATAATTTTATGGGAATTCATGATGTATTTAATCCTGATGGAAAAGATTATGGAGTTTATTGGTTTAAAAAAGGATTCGGTGGTTATGTTGAAGAACTACTTGGAACTTTTGAGTTATCTTTAAGTCCAGCTAATAGGTTATATGAATGTTTAAGAGGCATAAAAAAAATAATAAAAAAATAGTTTTTTGAGTGGAATATGTAAATTATTTGTATTTTTTATATTCCATCTTTTTTTATGGTGTTATAATTTTTTTGGAAGGTGATTGTAAGTAAAGAGTGCGTTTTGAGTTATTTTTAGTTAAAGTAAGTGTATCTAATGTAAGAAAAAAAGGAAATTAGGTACTTATGGATAATAATTATAAGTAGAGGGAGAGATTTTGTGGAAACAATTTTGGAAGTAAAAAACATTAATAAATTTTTTGGCTCTAAACAAATTTTAAAAAATGTTTCATTTTCTTTAAAAGAAGGTGAAATACTTGGCTTTATTGGACCTAATGGAGCAGGTAAGACAACTTCAATTAAATTGATATTAGGATTACAATCTATTAGTAGTGGTGATGTTTTAATTAATGGTCATGATATTAAAACAGATTTTAGTAAAGCAATTGAAAGAGTTGGAGCTATTGTTGAAAGTCCAGATCTTTATATGTACTTAACTGGTAGAAAGAATCTAGAGTTAATTGCCAACATGTATAAGGATGTTACTAAAGAAAGAATAGATGAAGTTATTGAGATAGCTGGTTTAGGAAATAGAATTGATGATAAAGTATCTAAATATAGTCTAGGTATGAGACAAAGACTTGGTATTGCTGCGGCTATAATACATAAGCCAAATGTTTTAATATTAGATGAGCCAACTAATGGTTTGGATCCAGAAGGAATAAAAGAGTTAAGAGATTTACTAAAAAAATTAGCTAAAAAAGAAAAAATGGGTATTTTAATATCTAGTCATAATTTATCTGAGTTGGAAAGTTTTGTTAGTGATGTTTGTTTAATCAAGAATGGTGAAGTTATAGTTACATCTTCAATTAAAGATATAGTAAAAGAAGATAATACTTCTTATATTATTAAACTTGATAGAACAGATGAGGTTCAAAAATATTTGAATGAAAAAGATGAAGTTCTTAGTGATAATATGATTAAGGTTTATTCGGATGTTGATGGTATACAGAAGATACTTTCAGTATTAATAAAGAATAAATATAAAATATGTGAAATGAGAGAAAATGTATTGTCACTTGAAGAAGCATTCTTGAAAAAGGCTGGAGGTAATATAATTGATTAGGTTAGTAAAAAATGAGTTAGTTAAAATATCTCATCGTAAAGGAATTTATATATTAAGTTTAATTATTTTAGGAATTTTGGCTTTAGGAGTCATTTTGGATAAAGCTGATTTAGGAAGTTTGATAGAAGAACAAACTGGAGAATTGTATTATACAATGCTAGAGGAATCTTTAAAGGAATATGATTTGAACGATAAAGATGAAGTTATGTGGTATATAGATGGTAAAGTTGAATTAGACTTGCATGAATTATTAAAGGATTTAGATTATTCTTCACCTCTTTATTATTATATTGATAACGAGTTAAATTCAGTTTTGACTGATATGTATAATGCTAAGTATGTTAATAAAAATGATGTTGAATACGAATTGTATAAGGCAAAGTATGATGAATTAGTTGCTGGTTTAGATAATTATGATTGGAAAGTTTTTGTTGAGGAGTCAAAAAAAGAAGTAGAAAAGCAAATTGACACTTTGAAAGCTTCTTTAGATATTGCAGAGGAAGATAAAGATGATATTCAGGATGAAATTGAGAATTTAAGTTATCAATTAAAAGCTTTAAATTATCGTCTTAATAATGATGTTGCTCCTGCTTATCATACAACTTCATATATGGTTGATAATTATGTATCATCAGCAATGTCTTATAGTAGTATGAATAAGGATGAGAGTACTTATAAGGATAGAAGAGAATTAGTTCAAAATAGAACTTTAATAGCAGAGTTTAAAGAAGCAGAATATAAGATTGAAAATAATATTGTTCCTGCAAGTGATGTGACTTTACAAGATCATGTAACTACTTTGTTTATTGGATCTGATATGTTTATAATAATAGCTTTCTTGATTATTGCGGGAGGTATTATTGCTGAGGAATTTAATAAAGGAACAATTAAGCAATTATTATTAAGACCATTTACAAGAGGTAAAATTTTAACTAGTAAGATAATTGCAGCTGTAATAGCAACATTCTTATTTGCTTGTTTCTATTATTTATTAGACATCGTTGATTTTGTAATATTGAATAATGAATTTAAGTCAATTTTTGATCCAATGATTGTTTATAATTTTAATACACAAAGTATTGTAGAGTATAGTACTTTAGGTTATACTTTAATGAATATTTTAGCAGTATTACCAGAATATATCATGTTATTTGCAGTATGTATATTTGTTGGTGTTTTAACAACTAGTACAGTAGCTTGTGTTATTTCAGTATTTGGTGTTAATATTGCTGGTTCATTGTTAGAAAGTTTATTACCAGAGAAGATTGCAGCATTTTTACCAACAAGTTGTTTGAATTTCTCGAAGTATTTATTTGGTGGTTTGTCATATAATAAGTATCAGACTTTAGGTGGAAGTATAGCTATTTATGTTATTACTTTGGTAGTTATCGTTGCTATTACTTTTATTATATTTAAAAAGAAAGATATAAAAAATCAATAATTTGCAAAGACACAATCAAAAAAGGTTGTGTTTTTTGCATAGATAATTGTGATGGTATTTAGATTTAATAATTGTATTTAATATTTGATTTGTAAAATTTGGGTGTTTTCTATTTTTATAAAATATAGTATAATAAATTGAGAATAGGTGGTTAGTGTGATGAAGGAAGATATGATATCTAGTCTTAAATTGATATATAAGCATTCTGCAACATATTATGGGGAATGGGAATTAATCGGTGATTTGGATTATTTGGCAATAGATCATAAAAGCAAAAATTTATTTGATGAATTTATTGAAAGATACTATTACATGCCACTTAATGTAATATTTAAAGATGAAGTACTTGTAAAGGGATTTAAATATGGAATCTGTTCGAGAGAAGTAGACGGAAAAAGAAGTTTGTATTTTTCTAAAATAGCTTTTTTAAGAAATATTATTTCAAATGCTGATGAAGTATTAGCAGGCGGAAGTGAAGATGTTTATAAGAACATAAAGACGGCTATTAGAAAAAGAAAAGATGTTTACAGAGATATATTACAAAATGGAGAAGAATCAAAATATTACAATGAAATAAAACAAGAGTATTTAAATATGGGAATCAAATATTATAGATCTTTTGAAGAATATTTAACATTGTGTAAAAAGAAATTTACAAGGTTATTAAGCGGTTATAATGCAGTATTAGAATTGTTTGATAAACCACTTAATATTGATAAATTTATTAGATGTTTTGATGTAGATCAGTTGTATTTACTTACAGCATATTCTTTGTTAAAGACTAGTGAGAAACATTATGAAGAATATGGAAGATTGGATTATAATGTTGTTCATATAGATAATTATAGAAAATTAGTTGAAGATATAAGAAAAGAAGAAGGTTTCTATAATAGTCATATAATGAATGATAATATTGTTTATACTATTGATGATTTATTTAAAGAGTATGATGAATTATTAAATAGAGTTAATAATTAAGAACTAAGGAGACTTAGTTCTTTTTTTACTAAAAGGCCGTTAAGGCCTTGATATATATATATAT
>OOIH01000137.1_pt1 | contig 92880 bp, 88 predicted proteins | sample 1691801 | NCBI WGS metagenome assembly OOIH01 (sample SAMEA1061690, study PRJEB22710) | metagenome
TCACTACTTGCGTACGGGCCCGACGAGTGTCGACCCTCAGTATAACTATTACCGCGGAGGCGGTTTTGCCGTTCGCTGTGTGGTACGGGAGGGGTGAGAGAATGTAGATGAAAAATGCAAAAAGGCGACCCGAGGGTCACCTTTTTGGCAAAATAAAGTGATTACAAAAACATTTTTATAGATGCCCGCTTTAGCGATCCCGGATCTCCGGGTAGATTATGACTATGTCTTCGCTCAGCACTCTCTCGTGGCGGATGCCACCTATTCTTCTTTTGCCGTTTAGAAAATTTGGACGCCCTGATCCGAGTAATTTTACTGCGATAGATAAATTCTCATTATACTGTACGTCAAGTTGATATGCGCGAGCACAATTTGGCAGCGAAACATCTTCGCCAATTAATTTCATAGTGTTTTCATTAGCCCAACTCATAAGGGTGGACTTTAGATTGCTCCCTGCGCTGACATAGTATTTTTTCTTCAAATCCAACATCTTTACACCTCCCTACTTGGAATATAATCTAGCTGATGTTTTGGGCATCGTGTTAAGTTACTTTGATGTAATAGACATCAACGATCGACTCTACGTATTACTGTGAGTCGTTTTTACATTTTAATATATCACTCAACTATTGTCAAGTATAGAAACTTGTCTCCCATAACTAGCTAATCACTGTCCCTCCCGTACCTAGGGACTAGGTAATCCGAGTAAAAGAAGTGCCACGCACTTCTTCTTGCCCAGCCGAGGATAGTGAGTAAAGAAAATGTCTTTATATTTTCTTTCGAACGACGCAGGCTGATACAGGACGGTAGTCCGTGGATGCCGCTGCAAAGCTGTTCCTCGTAGGAGATGAAGAAAAACAAGAGCGATGGCTCTTGTTTTTCTGAGGCGACGCCCGAGGAGAGTAAAATCTTTGATTTTACGAGCGATAGCGAAGTTACTAGAACGACAAAACCGTCTCCGCGGTAACTGTTATTCTGAGGGTAGACATTCGTCGGGTACGTACCCAAGTAGTGACCGTCTGTAGCAGAGCCAGCAGTAGTAGACCACCAGTATCCAGTTGTGACGCGATCGTAGATGTAGCCATACGAGCGATGGTAGTAGCCCGTACGGAGAAAGTTGGGTCTGACTTTTCTTTCTAAACTTTTCTGATATAATTATACACGGAAGCGTGGCCGAGTGGTTGAAGGCGCACGACTCGAAATCGTGTATGCAGCAATGTATCGGAGGTTCGAATCCTCTCGCTTCCGCCAGAAAATAACAGAGGTCAAACGGCTTCTAATCATAAAAATAACACCCTCTTTGAGAGTGCTATTTTTGTGACTACTCCAAGATCTACTCCAACTCAGACGGAAATACCCGACTTTGTGAGGTAGTTTTCGTATTGTTGTAGAGCCATTGCTTGGTCGTTTTCGTCACAGTGTTGATAAATATTCTCCGTAATAGCGACCGTAGAATGACCTAGAACGGTTTGCGCATCCTTCGGAGCGATACCAGCCCTTTTGAAGCCAGTCGCAACAAAGTGACGTAAGCTGTGGAGTTTCACATTGGAAACACCGCTCGACCGTTTCAGTTTCTTAAAGTGCCATTCTAGGCTGTTAGGGTTAATATATTCACCGTTTTTAGATAAGATTGCTCCACTGGCTTTGGGGTTTTGTTCCCAAATTGCAGTCAAGATTGCCTCAATGTTGGGGAGTAGAGGCAGTGAGCGAATACTTTTCTTGGTCTTAGGCGGACAAATATGCCACCCTCCTTTGCCGTCAGAGGTATATTGTTGGCAAATATGGATAGTTTTGCCTTCAAAGTCTATATCATCCCATCTTAACCCCAGTGCTTCACCCCTGCGCATACCGTAAGTAATAAGCAGAGCGAAGATAAGATAATATTCATCCTGTTTGGCGAGTTCCATAAAGCGACTAACTTCACCTAGTTTCCAGATAGTTGTTGGTTTGGGAGCATACTCTTTGAGTTCGACATTAGCAATGATACTGTGTTTTACGATACCCTTCTTTTCCCCATAGCGGAACGCTTTTGATAGGATATTTTTCACAATTTGGCAGGTTCGGGTGACTTGAGGTTTACCAGCGTCCTCGCCTTCTTTGGTGAGGTCGTCAAACATTTTTTGGAGTTTATCAATGGTAAGGTGGCAGAGTTTGACTTGACCAATTTTCGGTACAACGTGTTTATGAATAACTCCGTTATACTTGTTTCGGGTTGACTCACGAATACCCTTCGCCATAGGTAGCCACTGGTCAAGATACTGTTCAACGGTCAATTGACATTTTTTGGTGGGGTTTTCGGTCAAGGCAATAGCGATTGCCTTTTTCAACTTTTCCTTCGCTTCTTGTTTGGTTTTCCCATATACGCACACTCGCTTTCGTGTGCCATCTAGTAGCGTCACCATCTGTCGCCCGATATACAAACCTGTGGCTTTGTGGTAGTTTACATAATCCCTGTTCGCCATTTTACTCTCCATACTGGTTAAGATTGTTGATAAATTGTTCTAGGTCGCTAGGTCGAAATAGTGTTCTGTCTCCAATTTTTACAGCAGTCAGTTGATGCTGATTGATAAGGTTATAAAGCGTTGAACGACCAACTTGTAAAACCCACAGAACTTGCTCAATGTTAAGCAGTTGTGTGGTGCTAGGAAGCTCTGTTGAGTGTGACTTTGTACAGTAGTACAAGTTTCCCATATCACACTGTTTCACACAGAGCCTAGCGTTCAATTGACATACAAGTTTTTCAAACCGCTTTCTGATGTTTTCGACCTGTTGCCTAGTTGTTAATAGTTTCATAGTTTTAATCCTCATTACTTTATAATGTTTTTCGTAATTTTTCAATAGTATTCACCTCTGTTACGGTGCTCCTTTTTTGAAGTAAGTGATGGGTGTGAACTCGGTTAATTGGCGTTCAATTTCGTCTAGAATATTCGAAGTTTTAGTAGATGGTAGTTTTAAGGAATTGACCAAGTGTTTCCGATTACACCAAGTTGTTGCGCTTGATATGCCGAGAACCTTCTTTATAGCGGTTTCGTTGCCTAGCTCATTCTGAAGTTTAATCATAACCGCAGCGTTAAGTGTCCCTGCCGTGGTTAATTTTGGGTTATAGAGTGAGACGGTGTGTAAAATGTTCGCCAAACTACCAGTCAAAGTAATAGGTGGGAGATGGTTGCGTAGAGTTTTGAATTCGTGTAGTAAGACCGCTTGTGCGATTTTTGATTTGAACAGCGACTCTAGTGTTGGTGGGTCGGGTATAATAAAGCCTAGCATTTCTAGCTTTCGTTTAATAATAGCGGAAGTTTGACAACGGACTTCCATCCGTAGAACTTCGGTGTTTTTCGGGGTTTCCCAAGCGTCAGCATAGAGAGGATGATTGAACTTCCTGTGCTTACGGCTTTCTCGTTTCTTGTCGTAGAAACAGATAGCGTATTGTTCTTGATAGAGACTAAACGATTGTCCGCGTGAGTAAGAAAAATCCTTGTAATCAAGGTTATATGTCGACGGTTTCTTAATACGGCGAAATAGTGCGAACACCTCCCCAATAGGGTGAGCGGTCAAGACAATGTTCTTAGAATAGTGAACTTCGACCACCGTTGCTTTTTCCAAAACTTTTGGTGCGATTTTAATCCCCATACGTTTCAAGCGAAAGGCAAGGTGTACACATACCCACTTCAATTGCCTGTCTTCTAATTCGTTGAAGTTATTTCCAAAAACCAGTTTTGGAACAGAAAAGGTGATATGGAGTTCTTGCTGTATTCCACTGCCACGTTTGACATGTTCTAGAAGTTTCACTTTTGGAAAATACAGTCTGCTCCGTTCTTCGTCTGGGAGTGGTGGTCGGTAGTGAGGTAGGCAACTCCGTCCGTATAATCGTGACCGTCCTCCTTCGATAATATGACCGATGCTAGGTGTCCATTCGTGGGCTCGCTTTGGGTCAAAGTGAACAGACATTTTAGGATCACGGATGTCTAGCGATAAAGTAACAGTGTCAATCATGGCGCATATTCCGTATTTGTATAAATAAAACTGTAATGATTTTCATAGACCCTATTCAATCAAAAACTATGCCATAAGAATTCTTAAGAAAAGTACCCCTGTTAAAATAGATATTTGGTCTCATTTGCGGTTAAAAATACACCCCGATAAGAGGTGTATTTTGTGGGTGGTGGAGTTTTTACTGATATTTAAGTTTTAAGAATTAATTTTGGGTTAATACGACAAGCGTAGTTCTTGACTTCCAAAAAATCCTCAGTCCAGTCGATGAATTTCCTAACTTTATTACTAATAGCAGTAGCGTTATTTCTAGTTTGCTTGATAAAATCGTTTTTCTTTTTACCGCCGTCAATTTTACAAAAACTCTCCCATGATAGATAATCGTTTTCCTCCTTAGCGCATATGTCATAGAGTTTGTCAAACCCTAGTTCTATATGGTTTCTGCCTTGTTGCCCAAACATGGCACGTAAGAGCTTCATTTGTAGTGAGTTTTCCCTAAAAGGGATGTCGACCTTGCCAATGAATAGAATGCAGCACTTGAGGTTAAGTTTAATATCTTGTGGGTTGATACGTGATGTGACATAGTAGAGGTTAGCAATGCCGAACTGGTCGATAGTGAGTTCAGTGTTACCCAGAATATTCATAATTTTTGTAATATTGGTGCGGTTGTCGGTCAAGGTAATATGGTTGGTTTGATTGCAGTGCAAACTCAATTCACCAACGCTGCGTTTGGTTTCAAGTGCGATTTTGATGGGTAAATCTAGTTGGTCGTCGTTACGTATGTATTGCTGTTTATCGAAACGCTCCCAGTCAATAGATATGCCGTGAATAGCATCGGATGCGCTGGCAATAGTTTTTTCTACTGCGGAGACGCTGACAGCGATTTTTGATACTTCCGCTAGCATAGATACGTTAAGTTCGTTAAAGTCGTTCGTTTCGCTACTCCAGACGTTTAATAACGTTTGAAGTTCGTTAAAGAGCGTTTGTGAATATGGGCTAATTGAGCCGTTGTTAAAAAGTTCAGATTGTGTTGATAGAGTTTTTTGTACCGCTTCGATGGTTTGCGTTTGAGTAGGGCTGGTAATTTGCGCTGAATAAGATAGTTGGGGATTGTTCATTTTTTGATTCGTTTTTATTTTTATAGTTATTATGCTTATATTTTACCATAAGTTTCGCTTTGCGATATATGCTCATCGGATGGATTGCCTATATTTCGCAAAATTAAGCGTTTTCCAGCGACTTTGTGACAAAACTCCTATGTTTTCCTACCTCTGTAAAATAAGCCCCTATATGGGGCTTCTAGGCGGTAATTTTACAAAGTCAGTCAAAACCAGTTATCATTGGCGAACGCTGGATCAACAAGGTCAGCGTCAAGGTCGTTAGCTTCAAGTTCCGCTTGCCGTTCCATATTTTCAGTAGTCATAGTTATATAAACCTTCCATGTTTTATGATATAATAGGAGTGCTTAAACTTTTTATATTATACCTAGCCAAGCAGTAAATAACTGTTTTTGGGCGAGATATGCAGTCACGTACTAGCATTTTAGCCCAAAAGGTTAGGTGTAAAAAGTTTAAGCAACCTGTACGTGGCTGCTATTTTTATTATTGCCATTGAACACAGGAATAGTCAATAATTTATTTTAGGAGCATAAAGTGGCAACCAAGCAAGAACAATCAAATTCAAAAACATTAAATATAGTTCTAGTAATAGTCGGCATAATCGCTGTGCTGATTTTTATGGGTGTTATAACACGCTTTACGATGTTCTCTGCGACCAATAAGTTAAACGAGCAGGCAGAGGAACTCAAAGAGACGACAAACGACCTCACACGCAAGAGCGACTTGGCAAAGATATATAGCGATATATACGAATACGAAATGAACAACAACGGTAGGCTTCCCAGTAATACTTCAGCCATTAAAGGGTATTTATCAGTCAGTTCAGATCCTGATGGCGAGAGTTATGATTTTGATTTTAGTAAGTTAGAAGATGGGCAGACAAAGAGCGTCACAACCTTTGACCATACTATTTACTTCGTCAGTCACGCAGAATGCGATGACGATAAGGCGGTCTATTCAAGTTCGGCAAGAGACTTTGCCTTGCTCTACCGTTTGGAGAACAAAACAACTTATTGTTATAGTGAATAATGAGGGCGAACCCCCACATTACTGGCAAATCAGTAGTAGCAATCTCGTTGATATAGAATACGGTTTGCATCATATTTGGCTAATAATCGCATAATACCGAGAGTATAAGTATAATACCTACCCTTATAATAACAGGGGTGGGTATTAGTAATAGTATGGTTATAGAGATATGTGGTTAATAATACGAATACACACTACAAGACGTATTCGATGTCAGACAACAGTTCCTTCGCCTCTTCTATACAGAACTTAGGTACATAGAAGTCTTTTTTGCTGAACTGACCGTATAGGACTTTTGCTACTTGTTTTGGTGGTTTGAGTAACGTCCGTTTTGGGCCACCACCGATTGGGACGCATACTGTCGAGATGTGTTTCCAGACAGCCCGTCAGCACGTCAAGGTTGTAAAAACGGAGCAAAAGCGACAGACAACTTGATGAATGGGAAATACGATAAATAGGTCAAGTAAATCAGTGGCAGCAATTTCGTTGATTGGAATATATACCGAAAACAGTAATTCCGTTAATTGTGGGTGGGGTGGTGTTATACGCATTACAGCATTGCGGTTTGGCACATAGGTCAGTAAAACACCGTGCATATATTCCACCCCCGCCATTGGTCGGTGCTTTCTGCCTTTGACGAATTGTATACTACACCAAAAATGGAAAGAGCGAAGACAGTAATACTACTGCTGGGGTTGTTTTTGGGTATTGACCAGCTGCTGGTTTTTGAGGTCGGTCAAGTAAGTCAGACTACTCCATTTCCTACTCCAATATAGGAGAATATGCTAGAATATACATAAGTTCACCTGTGTTTTTTCAAGGGGGCGAGATAAGGTTTAATAGATAAAAGGAAGTGCTGAGGGTATATCTCGAAATCGTGTGGGCAGAAATGTCTCGGAGGTTCGAATCCTCTCGCTTCCGCCAAATAAAAAGAAGACCTTTGGGTCTTATTTTTATTTGCTTGGAGAGATACAATCGACGCCCGGAAGTACGAAAATCGCAGGAGACGAGTGAAGAAAAAGTCTCTACTTTTTCTTTTTGAGTCGACGCCCGAGCAGAGTAAAACCGTAGGTCTTACGACGGGGGGTAGTTCCTCTCTACTCTCTCCTGACATCCTTTCTTTAGATTTGGGCTGTTGCAAAGACCGCCTCGAAACGAGGCGGTCTTTACTGTGTGATACAAAAGTCGAACGACGATTATTGAATTGGGATCTTTACCGGTGCGTCCTGCTGCTCTTTTTCGAAAGAAATCGTTAACACACCATCTTTAAGTTCAGCTTTGACTGTTCCCTCTTCTTCCTTGACTGGCACTGGAAGCGCAATCGTACGCGAGAACTCACCCCAATAACATTCCTGGATGTGCCATGCGGTAGTGTTTTCATCCTCACCACCACTCAAAATACCGGAAATCGTCAAAATATTGTCGGAAATCGTCACATTGAGATCAGACTTGGAAATACCAGCCGTACGCGCCTTCACCACTAGCTTGTCTGCTGTCTCATAAACGTCTACTGCGAGTTGCCCCGGGAAACCGCTCGCATCTTCATCCCACCCATCATTTAGCCCCGGACCTGATGGTTCTTCAACATTGGAGATAGCTTGCTCGCTTCGACTTGTTGTAGGCACCGGATCGGTGTCGTCGAAGAAGTTGGCTATATCATCTTCCATCAGCATATCGGCATCACTTGTTCGTGCCATTGCTTACCTCCGTTATATTGTTATGCTTTATTATAAATATGTTTTGTACTAAAATCAATAGTAATCATGAATTTCGTTGTAAAAAACACAACAAGATGGGGTCTACTCGACCTACTTTGTCCGCACTCTTGTAGGGGTTGTGGCGTATTGGGAGCGGTACTTTGTGACCGTTGTAAGAATTACATCATTCAGAACCAAAAAGATATCTGCCCGTACTGCAGACGTACTTTTGGGAGGCACTCTATCCAGCAAAGTTTACTACCGGGGAACGACAACCTGGATTTGCGCGTCTGTCACGATTGTGATTCGACATTCAAAGGATTTTGGGTGGTGGGTTGGCGTGAAGGTATGCTCGCAAAATTAGTTTCCGAACTAAAATATCAATCCGTCAGAGCCTGCGCCGATACACTCACTGAGCTACTCGACCAGTCTATTCCTCGGCCAATTTTTGAAGAGCGAGAAGTTATTTTAATCCCCTTGCCAACAATCGGCAAACATATTCGATTACGCGGGCTTGACCACACCAAATTGCTAGCCAAGAAACTTGGCAATCGTCGCGACTGGAAAATGCAGACGCTACTCAGGCGTGCAAACGACACTGTGCAGGTCGGTACGAAGGCCACAAAACGTGTTACCCAGGCAAGTAAGGCTTACGAGCTATCCTATGCGGCTATTAACCCCAACTCTTGCTATATTCTACTTGACGACGTTTGGACGACTGGCGCTAGTATGCAAGCTGCTGCTAGCGTACTAAAACAAGCCGGGGCAAAGTATATTTATGGTACTGTAGTCGAAATCGGTCGCTCGAAGAACATTGATAATGAGGCTGATGTCGAGCCGTAGAGATCGCTGGGGGCAAAAAGACAGTTAAGCTACCGGCTACAAATAAATCTTCCCAGACCAAAAAGGCACCCCAAATCGGAGTGCCTTTTACAATGTAACCTACATCAATTCTAAAGCAGTACACCAACCAACATGATGGCAGCTTCTTCTTTCTGTTCTTCGGGAGTAGAAGCGGCACCAATCGCATTGAGCACGAAATTGACAATCGCATAGGCCAGGAACGCCACCACTAGACCAATTAAGGCGTAGAGGATGGTATTTTTTGCGTCGGTGATTTTTTTGCTATCACCACCGGAAATAATATAGCGCAAACCGCCCCAAATCAGCATCACAACCGAGATAAAGCCAATCACATATAGTGCGATATTGGTGAACTGGTTAAGCACACCGTTCATCCCTACTAGCTCTGCTGGCATACCGTCTGCCCGCGCCGCCTCGGCGCCTTCCTGGACAGTCAAAGCCATCGCCTTGCCAGCAGTCAGCGTAAATACCGTCGCCGCACCGATCAGAATTTGTAAAACATTCTTTGTAGTTTTCTTCATGATTATCTCGCAGTTATTTGATAATTCTTCACGTTATTATAGCATATATCCGCAAAAATATAAGATTTTAGTCGCAAACATCCGTGCAGTCATCGCTTGCCGTGTCACCATAAACAGCGTGGAACAAATTACTATAATTATTAAACAATTTCTCGTACTGCGCGCTAGTGAGCGGATCATACGCGCTCTGCCCTTCTTCGTAATCTTCAGTGGCAACATCGCCAATAAAATCACCCACCACTTGACCGTCTTTCACTGCTATCACATAAGGCATATAGATGCGCTTTTCGCCGGTCGACTGATCATTACCGGCATCATCTTTGATCGTAAAGTCGTTCAAACGTTCCGCAAGCACACCCAACAGAGCATAATACTCCTCAGTACCGTCCTTGGTCTTGACTGCTTGGCCATCCTGCCATTCATACTGACTTTTGACATCATCAAGTTCAAGATAATACACTTTATCAAGATCATACTGTTTTGCGACATCAAGCAGAGCCGGCACAGAGTTTCGGCAGTGCGGGCACCAATTTGCACCGACGTAAATAATCGCTTGATTGGATTTCAAAAGATCAAGCGCCTCTTTGACATCAATATAGACGATTGGGTTATCCTCGCTAATCTCTATTGAATTGTAAGCTACATCGCTACCGTCGCGCGTTATGCCATTGAGGCTTTCATAACTTTGTTTGAACTTCGCGCCATCGCTAAGCTCGACTTCTTCCACAACTTCATCTTGTTGACTATTTTGACTTCCCCGAATAATAAAGAAAATCCCAACTCCAAGTAGTATCATTGCCACAATTGCTGCAACCACAACAATCACGATATTTCGACTTCTTCTAGTTTTCACACTCCGCCTCCTTTAATATCCCCATTATAACATAGGAGGAATCAATATGTTATAATTTAGAAAATTTAGGGAGAATAAAGATGAGCACAGTGTTCACGAAAATTATAAAGGGTGAATTACCGAGTTACAAAATTTATGAAGATGACAAGACCTATGCTTTTCTTGATATTGAGCTGGAGACACCGGGGCACACTTTGGTAGTTCCAAAAGTTGAAGTGGACAAAATCTACGATCTTGAGCCAGAAGATTATGATGCCGTGATGGCAACCGTCAAAAAACTCGCCAAGCATTTTGATGAAGTACTCGGCAAACGCACAATGATTAAAATTGTCGGCATTGACGTTCCCCATGCACATGTCCACCTCTTGCCAGTCAACGAAAACTGGGCCGGCGAACGCGTCCTCAAGATGACCCCTGAAGAGATGGAAGCTATGCGCAAAAAGTTAGCTATAGAGTAAGAAATCTCTGAGCTAGTCTGTGCTATAATTATAGTAATAATTGGGAGAAATAATGAAGTTCACAAAGAGTTACGAACCGGGAGAGTTCGAACCACAGATTTATGCTCAGTGGGAAAAAACGGGCGTATTTCAGCCGCCAAAATCTGCGCCAACCTCCGCCGACCAAAACGACTATTACTCAATAGTAATGCCACCGCCAAACGCTAATGGTAATCTGCATATCGGACATGGTTTGACAATTGCACTTGAGGACTCATTAATTCGCTACAGCCGCCTGCGTGGCAAAAATACTTGGTATGTGCCCGGGGCAGACCATGCTGGTTTTGAAACTTGGGTGGTTTACGAGCGTGCACTCGAAAAAGAAGGCCATACTCGCTTCGAGTATTCGCGCGACAAGCTCTATGCCCGGGTGTGGGACTTTGTTGAAAAACAGCGCGGCAATATGGAGCTGCAACTACGTGCGCTTGGCGCCAGCTGCGCCTGGAACGATCTGACCTTTACCCTCGACGAAAATGTTATCTCCCGCGTTTATCGAACCTTTGAGCAGATGTGGAACGACGGTATGATCTACCGTGGCGAAAAACTGGTGAACTTCTGCCCGGCACATCAGACCGCCTTTGCCGACATCGAAGTTGAACATCAAGACGAGACTGGTCATCTTTGGGACATTGCCTACAAGGTAAGCAGTGCTCCTGACCAAGGCACCGAGTATAATCCTAATATCGAGCATACCGAGATTATCGTTTCTACCACCCGCCCAGAAACGCTCTTTGGCGACACAGCTGTTGCGGTCAATCCCAACGATGAGCGTTATCAAGATTTAATTGGCGGGTTTGTTAAATTACCGCTAACCGACCGTGAAATCCCAATTATCGCCGACGAGCACGCCGACCCTGAATATGGCACCGGTGCGGTCAAGATTACTCCAGCCCACGATTTTGACGATTTTGAAGTTGGTGAGCGTCATAATTTGCCGCGCATCCAAGTGATTGGCGAAGATGGCAAAATGCTTGCAGCCGCCGGCGCAGAGTATGTTGGCCTCCCGGCGCTGGAATGCCGCAAAAAAGTCCTAGAGAACCTCGAGAAAGCTGGTTTGCTGCGAGGCGAGAAAGAAATCCAACACTCTGTGGCACATTGTTATAAGTGTGGCGCCGTGATTGAGCCAATGCTCAAGAAACAGTGGTTTATCGACGTCAAGAAACTCGCTAGGACCGCTATAGAGCATCTAGAGAAGAATGAGATTAAATTTTGCCCTCGTAGCAAAAAGGATGTCCTTATCAACTACCTCGAGGGGCTAAAAGACTGGAATATCTCCCGTCAAATTCCTTGGGGTATTGCAATTCCGATGTTTCATCAAACCGAAAACCCGGATGCTCCGGAATGGATTTTTGACACCCGCGTCAATCTTGCCCAAATTGAAGTCGGCGGCGTAACTTATTATCGCGACGAAGATACCTTTGATACCTGGTTCTCAAGCTCGCACTGGCCAATTGTCTGTACAGATTGGACCAAAGAGCGCGGCAGCCCGTATTATCCGCTCAACGTCATGGAAACGGGAGCCGATATTCTCTTTGCCTGGGTCTCACGTATGATTATGATGGGACTCTACGTTACTGGTGAAGTACCGTTCAAAGAGGTCTACCTGCATGGTCTAGTGCTCGATGAACATGGTCAAAAAATGAGTAAATCCAAAGGTAACGTGATTAATCCGATGGATCTCGTTACTAAATATGGCTCGGATGCCTTCCGTCTCGGGATTTTGCGTGGTCGCTCAGCCGGTATGAACCAGGCTTTCTCGGAAAATTCAGTGATTTCCGGGCGCAACCTCTGTAACAAGCTTTGGAACGTAGCACGCTTTATCCAAAATATGGTCGACGAAGCCCACAGCGACAGCCCAGTTGCTGTCGAGATCCTTGAAGGCGAAATGAATTCCGAAATCGTTAACCTAGGTCAAGTTGAAGCTGGCAATTCCCTGCCCTATTCTACTGATAATACCGGAGAGGACTGGATTTGCCACGAGCTCACTGCTTGCAAAGAGAAAATCGAGGACTGTTTCGCTAACTATCGCTTCTCAGAGGCCGTAGAGATAATCTATAGCACAATTTGGGACAAATACGCCGATTGGTTCCTCGAAACGCAAAAAATTTACAAGAATCTCCCGCTACTCAAGGTTACTCTAGAAATGATTCTAAAGATGCTCCATCCGTTTGCCCCGTTTGTAACTGAAGCAATTTGGCAAAGTCTGAGCTGGACTGACGGGCAGCTAATCACTCAGAAATGGCCCTCACGGCTCAAATACGACCCGATATCGGCCGCGAATTTCGAAAACTTAATCACTATCGTGGTTGAGGTTAGAGGCACCTTACAGAGCCTCTCAGGCACCAATAACGGCAAATATTCCCTACTCTACGGCGAGGATAGCCTAGTTGATGATAATCAGATGCTCCTAGCTAAGCTAACAGGCGTTAAATCCGTCCTTAGCGCCGAAGGCCAGCCGCGCGGGCTTAGACTAGCTTTGGCAAATCATGAGCTATATCTTGACGTACCCGAGGAGGTTATCAAGGCTCACCGCGAAAATCTAACCGAGAAGATCCTTGCCGCTGGCCGAGAACTTGACACCCTGAATGCGCGCATGATGAATCCAAACTACGTCGATAAAGCTCCTCAGCAACTGGTGCGGCAAACTCGCGAGCAAATTGAAGAAAAAACCGCCTTAATTGAACGCATGAAGCGCGAACTCGAGGCAATCTAATGGTAAAAAAAGCGAAGACTACCGAAGAACATCCTGGTATAGATGCGCAAAATGGTCGAAAGGATACGGCGAGTTATGGGCATTTCCTGCAATCACACGAATGGGAGCAGTACGAACAGCTTGAAGGCGAAAAAACCTTTTGGTTTGAAGATGAGGGCTGGCATGCCCTGACACTGCTAAAATCGACTCCGCTCGGTAATTATCTCTATCTTCCCTATGGGCCAGCACTAAAAGATGCGAGTTTTCTTGAGCCGGCACTTGCAGAGCTGAAAAAGCTGGCGACAAAGCAGCAAGCTTTCTTTATCCGAATCGAGCCAACTCTGCCTCTGCGTAACAAAGGTGATTGTAATTCAGATGCACAGCCTTGCCATAACAAGGATGAAAAGTATACTAATGCTAATAAATCTTATTTCACGATCGAATCACTAAAAAGCTTGGGATTAAAAAAATCTCATGATATTGACCCAGCCAATACCTGGGTGATAGATTTGCCAGGTAACGCCGACCAGCTGCTAGAGAAAATGGAAAAAGACCGCGTGCGGCGCTGGCGCAATCTCGACAAAAAAGGTATCAAAATCCGTACCAGCAAAGACCCGGAAGAGATCGTGATTTTATCGGGTTTGCTCAAAAAGCTTAGTAGCGAGCGACAATTCAATCCGCAGGACGAAAATCACCTCAAAAATCAGCTCAAAGCAGGGTTCGCTACGCTTTATGTGGCGGAGCTTGAGGGTGAGCCAATTGCTGCTTCCCTGGTCTATGATTATGACGATACGCGTTTCGCGGTACATGCCGCTGACGATCCAGCCCACCATAATTTGCGCGCCGGGGTTAGCTTGACGATTCAGAAAATGCTGGATGCGCAAGCTGCCGGCAAAAAGTATTATGATTTTTGGGGTATTACAACCTCGGACAATCCCAAACATCCTTGGTATGGTTTTACACAGTATAAAAAGAGCTACGCTGGACGCCAAGTCGACTACTGTGGAACGTGGGACTTACCACTGGATAAAAAACGCTATGGGATTTATCAAATCCTACGTAAAATTAATCGGATTCGACGGAGAGCAAGATAGAGTCCGCTGCGTTATTCCCCACTAATGAGCTGGGTCATATGCGTTTCTCCGTACGGGCTTCTACGATCGCTCGTATGGCTACATCAACGTACGCGCCACTCATGGCAACTGGTGGTCTACTACTGCTGGTGCTGCTACGGACGGTCACTACTTGGTTACGAACCCGACGTATGTCAGCCCTCAGGATAACTATTACCGCGGGCACGGTTTTGCCGTTCGCTGTGTGGTACGGGAGGGGTGATGAGGAGTATATTAGTCTCTCTATTAGCCTCTTTGTGACGTATAATGAGATTTAGAATAGATTTATTTATTGTAAATAAGTCCTACGTAACAAAGAGGCTAATAGAAAGGTTAAATACATCATATAAAAATGGTTGCTCTAAACATTTTTATATTTCTTAACATTCCCTAGTTACACCATAATCCCCTTTACAGTTCAAGGCATTTCAGCGCAGCCAACCACGATCCTTCTCCTCTGCTACACAACAGAGACGAAAGGCTCCTTGTAAACTAAGGACCGTTCCCCGCTCAGCAAACCATATACGCTTATTTCAGCGCGTGAAAATGCTTGCTATCGGTCTGAACCCAGCGAATAACTGAGTTAAACAAGAACACATTGCTTTAAAAAAGCAATGGGTGTAGTCTAAACTCTCCCAAAAATGTTGTTACCACTTCTATTATAGCTTATGTTTAATTCCCCGTCAAGCCTAAAATATGTTAAAATTAAATTATGGACAATCATCCGATCAATGACACCCACAGCAACCTTGACGTAAAAGGAGTGAAAAGTCTTATTTTTGATATTGGAGGATTAATTCTAGATGATTCGGGCGAGAATTTGCAGCCAAAACTCAACTTATCCGAACAAAGAAAAGGGGAACTAGAAACTATCCTTTATAATGACCCCCGTTGGTACGAAGTTATGACTGGGAGAATGCGCTGTGAAGATTATATGCACGCTCTAATTAGGGAACATCCAAATTTTGCCCACGAGCTCGAGCTCTCTCTTGGAATGAGATATTTTGCTGAGAGCATGCCGCTGTACCAGCCAAACATCAACCTTCTTAAATCTCTTCACGAGACAGGGAAATATCAAATGTATTGGCTCTCAAATATGGAGGATACCGAATACCAATTTCTAGAGAGACAGGGAATCCTCGATTTGCTTGATGGCGGTGCATATTCCTGTATTGAGCACTGCAAGAAGCCGGAATTAGAATTTTATCAAGCCCTTTTTGAGCGTTACCAGCTTAATCCGTGCGAATGCGTATTTTTTGACGACAAAGCTCGTAATCTGGACGCCGGGGAACAACTAGGGATGCGGGGAGAATTAGTCCCAAAAATCTCAGCACTAGAGAGGATACTCAAGAAATATATCAAATAAAAGTGCTCCGCGCTAAAGGCGGAGCGAGATAAAGAACTGAAAGGACTAAGTGGGAGCCGGGGGAAGGCTACGATACAGGCCAAAATGCGATAGATTGGGTCAGCACCCCTGCATATCCCCGTTTATGATTATTTGGTGTGAATTGTGTTAACAGCGACAAAAACCGAAAGGAGGTGTCTCAACAAACTGGGACCTTTATACTACGCATACTCCCACTTTTAATCCTGCTACCCCTGCACCACGCAAGCCGAAACCTAGTGTGAACCTACAAGCCACCGAATTTCGGCTGCACTATTGGTTCAGGGTCCCGCCAGGGGAATTAATAATGCAATTAATGCAATTTCCCTGGACGTTGGATTCATTTTAACCCTATTTCTTGATGTCGTCAACATTTTCGCTAATCTTGGTGCGCGGAGCAATGCTCAGAACATAAGGGTTGGTCGGGGCAGCCCCGCTCTCGATTTCATAAAATGCTGCCGCACCAACCATCGCTGCATTATCACCGGAAAATTTCGGTTCCGGAAAGTAAATCTCCGCATTGTACCCCTCAAAATAGCCCTGTGCGGTCTCTAGGAGCTCTGTATGAGGTTTTGGCTCACAATTAGTATCCATTACCGTATTCTGAGCCTCTACGGCACCTAGGGCGCTTCTCACGCCTCCTAGAGCCAAATCCCGTAGACAGTGGTTCGCACTGACACCACCGGCAAAAACAATCGATTTTACCTCCGGATGCATCTCAAGAGCCTTCTTTAATTTTTCGAGTAAAATTTCACAAGCAACTCGCTGGAACGAAGCGGCAAAATCGGCTTTTTGTTGCTCCGATAGATAATCTTTAAGCTGATATGATGGCATTGTGATCGGCAGCCCACATTCGGTCTGTACGGCCCTGAGAACGGCAGTCTTGAGTCCGGAGAAAGAAAAATCCAACCCCGCAACCTGCGGATGCGGAAGATGATAGCGCACGTTGCTGCCATTCTTAGCACAAGCGGCAATTGCCGGGCCACCGGGGTAGGGAAGACCGAGAATCTTCGCCACTTTGTCAAAACATTCTCCAACCGCATCGTCGCGCGTAGTACCAATAATCTCAAATTGATTATGGCTAGGCATATAGATAATCTGCGTATGTCCACCGGAAATCACCAATGACAAAAGGGGAAACTCAGGCAAATCGGGTAAGGGAGATAAGCTTGGCGATTGGCGAGTTGCAGATATCAGTGATAAATGCTCTCTCGGAATCGTGACGCTTGGTTCGCAGAGTGATGGGTCTATCGATATATTTTTGAGCGGCATCGTAGCTTGACTACTAGGGCTGTGACCGCTTCGATTCTTTAGATGAGAAGCGTCACACCCATGCCGAGCAAGAATCATATCGCTAGACTCGTTACTCCGTAGCCAATTTGCATAAATATGGCTCTTGAGATGGTGCACGGCATAAAGTGGCTTTCGCCAAAGAATCGCTAGCATTCGCGCCGTCAAAGTCCCCACCATCAGCGAGCCCATCAATCCCGGAGTATGCGTCACAGCGATTGCATCAATTTCGTCCTGGCTTAACTCTGCATCTGCTAAAGCTTTATGAATCACTGGCAAAATCACCTCAAGATGTGACCTCGCTGCAACCTCCGGAATCACTCCACCATAAGCCGCAAAAATATCAATTTGCGAAACCACAACATTGCTCAAGATCCGCTGACCGTCTTCGATTACGGCCGCGGCAGTCTCATCACACGAACTCTCAATCGCCAGGATTCTCATGGCATTATTATACCATAATTATTGCTCTGACGCTTTGGCTCGTTCCTCCAATATCCGGCGAATCTCCGGAAGATCATCATCAGTCGGAACGCGTCCAATAAAATCCACCAGGCGCTCACCTAGCTCAGCCTCCGGCACCGCAAACCGCCCCGATGCACCATTCTTGCTAATTCGACCAATCCCCGGCAAAGCCTCGACCATCTCACGATCGATCAGCTTCGGCAAGTTATAATGCACGATAATTTCTCCCGGGCGCTCCTTGAGCGGCTCAGCTTCAATCATCAACGCATGTGCACGGTCGCGCACCATCATCAAAGCTTTATCATCCACCGATATAATATCCGTAACCCCAATATCAAGATCCTCCGGAATTGCATCATAAATTGCTGAACCAAGACCGTCCGCTTCACCCCTAAGCGTTACTCCGTATTTCGTATCAAGCTGGGGAATTTTCTGCAAATTTTCCTCGTTATTCATAATTGTGCTGTGGAAAGCATGCAATAGCTCGTTGACCGAATCAGCCCGATTAATCAACTTGCTAGGGTCACGAAACCAAGTATAACCGACTGCCCTACTTTGCACCTCGTCCATAAATCCACCTCGCATGCCATAAAATTGATTCTGATAGATTCGAGCTATGGTATCGGTATCAAAATTACTAGTTGCAAGTGCCTCCTCACCACGATTGAAGAAGTCTTTGGTAGAATCCGCAACGTTTTCGCCAAGCTGGAACTCGCGAATCATAGCCTGAAAATCCGGCTGGAAGTCCGAAAATTCTCGGGCAGCTCGATCAAGATAACGCATACGGCTTGATTCATCGTAAAGATCGGCTGCATCCGGCGCAATATCCGCAATCGCTTCCTTGATCTTGACATCGGTCTCAAAAAAATGCTTGAAGGCCTCGAGAGTTTGCCGACCTTGCTCATCCTGCTCCACATTCTCGAAAGAACCAGAATTAGTCTCGCTATCCTCTATGCCTGAAGCTGCTGAAGTCTCAAAGTCCGCAGCCTCTACTTCCTCCGTCGACTCAGTAGAGGGCCCAGTTAGACCCCCCCCCGCAAACTCTATTTCACTGAGACTATCCCAGGGATTTGTCTCCGGCTCATCAGCGCGAAAATTCTGTTCCTTGTTTCCAGCACGATTAAAGAAATTAAACCGCATCCTCCACCTCCTTAAATTCTTTGAGTAGCTCTTCCGCTACCTTAATGTCCTCAAAATCATGCGGACCATCCGCACGTAAAATCGTTTTTTCGTGACCTTTGCCAAGAATTAGCACCAAGTCACCCTTTTTGGCTAGCACCAGCGCTTTTTTGATTGCTTGGCGGCGATCCAGCTCGACAAACAAGTCTTTATCAACCTTCTTGCCGGCTTTTTTGGCGCCTTCAACAAACGCCGCAGCGATCTCAGCCGGATCTTCGTCGCGCGAATCATCCTCAGTAATAATCACAATATCGCTTTCTCGCCCCAGAATTTCGCCGCGCTCCTCTCTTGTCGACGGGTCGCGTCGCCCCGCTCCACCATGTACAGAAATAATGCGCCCCGCAAAACCCGGAATCTTGCGATAAACTTTCTCTTTGGCATCCTTCTTAGCCTTCGCAGACTTCTTTGAATCTGCGACTTCTGCAGATTGGTTAGCATTTTTACCAATCGACTCAAATACTTTCTCCAATGCATCGGGAGCATGCGCATAGTCAACAATTACCTCAAAATCCTGCCCAACTTGCACCCGAGTCATACGACCTTCCACCGCCGTTAAAGCAGCAATGCCGTGCTCAACTTCTTCATCGGTCAAGCCAATCTTCTTGCCCACCGCTACCGCTGCCAGGGAATTATAAACATTAAATCTACCAGGAATCTGCGTATGAATCCTCATATCACCACACGAATATTCTACACCGGCTGGACTGAGCTTTATATCTGTTGCGCGATAATCACCCTGTTGAATTCCGTAAGTAATTATATCACCAGGCGCATAAAGCTCCTCAAAGAAGCTCGCATTCTTGTCGTCGTGATTAACAATCCCAATATCAGTTTTCTTGAATAATTTCAGCTTGGCAGCGCGATACTTAGCAAAAGTACCATGATAATCTAGGTGCTCATGAGTCAGGTTCGTAAACACCGCCATCTCCACCGGAATTCCGAGAGTACGCGACTGCATTATAGCGTGCGACGTCACCTCGAGTACCAAAAATTCCGCTCCAGTATTTTGGATCGCCTTGATGCGGCGATTCAGAGTCCCAACACGCTCAGTCGTCATATGCTCCAACTGTTGGTGCAAAGGCCCCGCGTCAATCTGCGAGAGCTTCACCGGCTTAGACTCACCAGTTTTTTTGGCCAGGATAATATCCTTTTCGTCACCGTTCACGCCGCCCCAAGCTACAGTTGTGAGTAAACCGGTTTTTAGCCCGGCGTCGCTTAGCATTTTCCAAATCATAAAGCAGGTAGTCGTCTTGCCATTCGTGCCAGTAATCGCAATTACACGCAAATTCTTTGCTGGTCGATTATAACGCGCCGTCGCTCCGAGTGCCTGTAAATAATGCCACGGGCGCGTTGCGGTATTATAGCCCGGTAATTTCTCCAATTTACTCTTCAAACTCATGCAGCCATTATACTATAAATTAAGGGTTTTCTTTATAGTTCTAGCCAAAACTCAATCTATCACTGGTCATTTCACCAGCTTCTCTGTACCCAGCTCCTTTGCCAAATCTTGGTCAAACGTCCATAATGGTTCCGCTTCATCCAAAGCAGTTTCCGCCAATCTATCTACAATCTCCCGACGCGAACAACCTTGTCCTTGCATTACATAGACTGCCTCCGCGATTGCTAAATCATCAACTTTATAGGTAACTCCGTGTCGCATGAACAGATCTACAATTCGCACGCACTGCTCCGGAATGTCTCGTAACATCATCCTTAGAATAATGTTCGTGTCTAAAGATTCTATGGTCCTAAACGCCATATCTCTCCTTTATATACGCCTTGGTCTCCGGAAGACTATCAAAATATTGATGAAATTGATTCACAGTCCAGCCCTTAGTCATTTCTTTCATCTTTTTCTGCTTAGTGGTGCGATATGGATCATATTTTTATCAAGTCGTTCCATTTCTGCAAAAAATTCTTCAATCTGTTCTTTACGTATTAAAGCTTTTTTCACGGTAAGCTTCTCGCTACCTATATCAAAAACTAGTTTATCTCCCGGCTCAAGTTTTAGCAGTTTCCGCACTCTACTCGGCACCGTGATCTGATATCCCGCAGATAGCGTCGCTTCTAAGTCACCATCCTTTTTGTACAAACGATCTCTAGGTAGTCTCTATTATTGATAATTTAGCACTTTACCGTTGACAGTGCTAAAAATCTGCGTTATTATAGGGGCATAAAGGAGTTAAAATGCAGCTAAAACCATTATCAGACCGCGTTGTCGCAGTCAAAGAAGAAGCAACCGCAACTACTAAGTCCGGGATTCTGCTTGGGGAGGCGAAGGAAGCGCCGGCTTATGCCACCGTGGAATCAGTTGGTCCGGAGGTCAAAACCGTCAAGCAGGGTGACAAAATTATCTACAAAAACTATTCCACTACCGACATCAAACTTGACGACAAAGATTATATCATTCTCAAAGAAGAGGATGTACTTGCGACTTTGTAGAAAAATAATTAAGGAGTATTATGGCAAAGAAAATCTTTTATACCAACGAGGCGCGCGACAAAGTTTTGTCCGGCGCGAAACAACTTTATGACGCCGTGAAGGTCACTTTTGGACCAAAAGGGCAGAATGTCGTGATTGAAAAATCCTACGGCGCACCAACTATTACCCACGATGGCGTCACTGTAGCCGAAGCCGTCGATCTAGGCTCAACTGAGGAAAATCTTGGTGAGCAGATTGGCGCAAAGCTTATCAAAGGTGCAGCGCAAAAACTAAACAAAGTCGCTGGCGATGGCACAACTACCGTCACGGTGCTAACTTATAATATCCTTAGCGAAGCTAACAAGCTAATTGCCGCGGGTGTGAACCCAATGGAGCTACGCCGGGGAATCGAGGAAGCTGGCGCTGAAATTATCAAAGGTATTGAAAAATCCGCTGAGAAAATTGATGGTGATGACCAAAAAGTTGCCGAAGTGGCTTCAATCTCGGCCGGCGATGCAGAAATTGGCAAACTAATTGCTGATGTGATTAGCAAAATTGGTAAAGACGGTGTAGTAACTGTCGAGCAAGGCCAAGGGCTCGAGATGGAGCAGGAAATTGTTGAGGGATTCACCTACGATAAAGGCTTTTCTTCACCGTTCTTCATTACCGATACCAACCGCCAAGAAGCCGTATTTGATAAACCGCTAATCTTGGTAACCGATAAGAAAATCTCCAGCGCGCAGGAGCTGCTACCACTACTCGAACAGTGCGCACAGGCTGGACGTAAAGATCTAGTTATTATCGCCGAAGAAGTTGAGGGTGAAGCTCTTTCGGTGCTCGTACTTAATAAGCTCAAAGGCGTATTTAATACACTCGTGCTCAAGGCTCCGAGCTTTGGCGACCGCCGCAAAGAAATCATGGAAGATATCGCCATCTTGACCGATGCAACAGTTGTGTCCGCCGATAAGGGCATGAAACTGGAAGAAGTTGGCATGGAAGTGCTAGGCTCTTGCGGTAAGGTGCTCGCCACCAAAGACGAAACTACTATTATCAAGGGAGCGGGAAATCAGACTGCCGTAAAGTCCCGCATTGAACTAATTCAGAGCCAAGCTAAACTCGCTAAGTCTGATTATGAACGTGAGGAGCTAGAGAAGCGTGCAGCAGCTTTGCTTGGGAAAGTTGCCGTGATTAAGGTTGGCGGCGCTTCCGAAACCGAAATCGATGAGAAGAAATTCCGAGTCGATGACGCGGTTGCCGCAACCAAGGCGGCCTTGGCCGAAGGGATCGTCACTGGTGGTGGAGTAACACTAGTCAATCTTGCTTCGAAACTCAAAGCAGAAAGCGACGGTGCAAAAATTGTTAAACGCGCACTTGAAGCTCCATTTGTACATATTATGGAAAATGCTGGGCTCAACTCACAGGCATTGCTTGCCGAAGTCGAAAAAGCAAAACCCGGATTTGGAGTTAATGTGATGAAGCCGGAAGAAGATCTGACCGACCTAAAGAAAGCTGGCGTAATCGATCCGGCCAAAGTAACCAAAGAAGCAGTACAAAGTGCAACCAGTATTGCCGCGACTGCAATTACGATGGGCGCGTTGATTGTTGACATTCCGGAAAAACAAGCGGCAGCGCCGGCTCCGGATATGGGCGGAATGTACTAATCTAGATTTAGGGCACGAACTAAATATAGGCTGCGGATTATCGTGGCCTATATTTTTGTTAGATTTTCTTGGCAAATTTGAGCAGAAAGATTCAAGTTTTCCCACGAGATTATTGTTAATAGAATGCAAGAAAGGGAAGATCAAAAACGCTGGACTCTATCAGAATTAATTTTGATGCAATACTAGGATGATGTGAGTAGCGGAAGAAGCCGTAGTACGCGAGGTCTTTATTCTTTATTGAAGTGAGGTGCGAGGAAAAAGCGAGACACGCAAAGAGGCTAGGCTAAACGCCCTGCCTCTGCGTACTGGAACTTTTGACGAAGCAATTCGCTCCAATAAAAACTAAAGACTCATTTCGTCGATGCTATTAATAAGATACAACAACGAATCAGCCCGTACCTTATCATCACGAATCTGACGTGCAGCCTCATAAGCTGGAGCAATCACCGCCTTATCACGCATAGTTGTAAGCATTTCCTGATAAAGCAAGAAGCGTTTTTCTGGCTCAACTTCAACACGATCCATAATCGGGAAGAGTTCTTTTAGGGCTGCTTCCTTAACTTTAGAAATATCAGCGCCATAGCTCATTGAACGACCATAGCCCGATGGCATGCCTGTAGGCATTCCGGCTGGCATCTGCGGAGCCATGGCTGGCTGAGCAGCACTGACCGGTGGCTTCGGAGCACCTGCTGGAGCTACCGGCGGCTGAGCCGGAGCTGGATTTGCATTAGAAGGTTTCGGCGCTGGGCCGGTGTTCTTCTGGGTGATCTCGTCGATTGCCCGCTGCAAATCGTTGTCTTTGTTGCGGTTTTGGTTCATAGTTTCTCCCACCTTATAATATTATTACCTAACGTATATTTTACATTATATCATACTAAAACTTAAATGCGCAAGAACTTTATCAGTCGATCTAGTAAATCCATATGTACTTCTTCCATCGGCAGGCGCACACCGAGCGCATCGATAATAACTTCACCTTGAGATTCCGGAAAATAGACCGTCACGCGCGGAGAAAAACGCTTGCGCGGCGTCAAAACAATGGCAAAATGTCCGCTTTCTTGCAAAAATCCAAACGATTTGAAGTCCTCAAAGCTATGAAAAACATCGCCCTCTGTCAGGCCTTTACGTGTAAGGGCATAATGAATCACGCGTGGCGGGCGCACGGTATAAATCACTAGCGCGACTGCGCTTAGCATAATCACGATTAGAAAAGTCCACCACTGGAGCAACACGGCTATGCCACAGAGTATCAACACAAACGCTGCAAGACCAACATACCACCAACCCGTTTTGTCGCGCAGGACATACTCCTCGGCTTCCCAAGAAATATGATCGGGAATTTGTCGCTTCGATTGAGATTTCGATGCCATAACCATATTGTAACACATACCGCCCGAAATCAGCAAAAAAGCGCCGAGTGCAACGCTTTTTTACTTTTACGATTTACTACTTTTGCTATTTAAATACACTCGTAAGGACAAAGTTGACAATAGCAAAGGCGAGGAGGGCAACTATAAGACCAACTATGCCAAATATAATCGTCTTTTGCGCTTTTTGGGCTTTTGCAGCATCACCAGCGGATGTCGTGTATTGAATCCCACCCATGATAATCATCGCTACGGTTACGACTCCCATCACGCCGAGTACAACGTTGATCACTCGGTTCATATACCACATCACACTACGACGCTCATAAATTACATTGCCTTTATCATCCTTAGCACAATTACCGTCTTTATCCTTAACGCAAATCTTGTTTTTATCTTTATCAAGGACATGCCCATCGTCTTCAACACCACACTCGCTCTGTACGTTCACATAATAGGAGCGCTTGGCGCTTTGGTAACATTTATAGCCAACAACCGTACAACCACTATCACCCGGTTTGCATTTAGCTGCATCACCGGTGACCTTCTCGCCACTAGCGTTAATTGGGTCGCCAAAACCAGGACTGGCTGGCTTACTATCAGCGTACACCGACAGCGGGCTAAGTATAAGAGTACTAAATAGTGCCACTAGCAAAATTGGACCCCATGGAACATCTTCCTGCTTATTCATTGTATACCTCCAAGTTTTATGACATTAGTCAGCAAAGACGCCCACGAGTACCAAGTTGACAATAGCATAAGCTAAAAGACAAATCACAAGACCCACGACGCCATATATAATAGTGGTTCTAGCCTTAACCGCTTTACCGGCATCACCCTGCGAAGTGACAAATCCAATCCCACCGATAATAATCACAATTACCGCTGCGAGACCAACAAAGCCGAGCACCAAATTAATTGCGTTCTCGACCTTTGTGGTAACCCTCTTGGCTTCATTATCACTAATAGTGATATCACACTCAGCAAGAGACTTTTTAGTCTTTCCGGCATTAATAGTCCCGGACGGACAAGTGAGGGCGAACGCCGGCGTGGATGCTACGATCAGCCCAAGACTAAAAACTATCGCTAAAAAAGTAAGAACCCTCTTCATATGATTAAAATACACTCGTAAGGACAAAGTTGACAATAGCAAAGGCGAGGAGGGCAACTATAAGACCGACTATACTGTAGAGGATAGTATTACGAGCCCTAGCAGCTTTAGCGGCATCACCCTGCGAAGTAACGAATTGAATGCCACCAATAATAATCATTATCACCGCAACGACACCAATCATACCAAGTACAACGTTGATCGCGGTATTGATTCGATTAGAAACTGCCCCGGCCGCCTGATCACCAGTATTTTCAATATTACAACCTGCAATATTGTCCGCTTCGGTATGTTTCGAGCCTTTCGGACAAGTAACCGCCAGTGCATCCTGCACCGGTATGGCGAGTATCCCCGCCATACCACAAATCGCCATTACACCAGCCAATAGCAAACGCTTTAACCTCATAGATCTTACGCCCTTAAGCATTCCCGAATACGTTACTGAGAACGAAGTTGACAATCGCAAAGGCCAGTAAAGCAACCACGAGACCCACGACGCCATAAAGAATAGTATTGCGCGCCTTAGTCGTCTTTGCCGCGTCGCCTTGCGAAGTAGTAAAGCTAATACCGCCCATAATGATCATTGCTACAGCAATAAACCCAATCACACCAAGTACCACATTAATAACAACGTTAAGTACACCCATGAGATCATCTTGTTGACCAGCAACACCACCATTTGATTTACATGCATCGTTGTAACTGGTTCCAGTTGCTGTCTTACCATTTGGACAAATAAATTGGCTCACAACACCTTCAGCCAACGCTGGCGATACCGTTGCTATACCGCTAAGCCCAAAAACAGTCAAAACTGCCGCAATCACACTTAGTGTAAGTTTTTTCATTAGAATTCTCCCTTTTCTGTTACTTCTTGTAACCAATCATACATCAGCAGAGAATTTTTGTCTAGATATTTTTGCTTACGTTTCAGAGCTTATCGTAACCCTTGATGTTCTCAGAAACTAGCGCCACAATTGCATAGGCCAAGAGTGCCACAACTAACCCTACCACGCCATAAATAATCGTGTCGCGAGCACGTTTTGCCTTGCCTGGATCGCCCATACTTTTTGTATAAGAAATCCCACCAATAATAATCACGATTACTGCGGCGAGACCAACAAAGCTCAGTACGACATTGATCCAGTAATTACCAACCGAACCGATAGTCTTATCCTTATTGTTGCACCCTAGCACATCTTTCATGTCCGCATCGGCGTCAGAACAAACATCAGCGTAGGCTGGCTGTACCAGCGCTGGACTAATACCACAACAAAGCACTGCTAGACCAATCAAAATTGCTGCGAGTTTTTTCATAACGCTCCTCCAGTCGTAGAAATTATTAGAGCCGTAATAATCCGCGCCAAAATCACGATCACTAAACCGATGATTGCCGTAATTAAAGTCCGCGTGCCCTGAGCAGTTTTGCCTGGATCGCCCTGCGAGAAAATATAGTCAAATCCACCTTTAATAATAAAGGCCACCGCAACCAACCCCGCCATCGAATAGGCATAATTCAAAATATTTTTAATTACTTTGGTATCGATTGTAGTTTCATTGATTGAGCCTCCAAAGACATTTGCCCCCAGTACCGCCGAAGCCGTATTGATCACTACCGATGCGCTCATCGCAATTGTAGTACCAATCACTGCCGCCATCAAAGTCTTTTTGCCCTTGGCCATTTTGCCCGGATCGCCCTGCGAAGAGATATATTGATAGCCACCAAAAACAACCATCGCAAGCGCCAAATACCCAACCACTAACGACAAATCAAACAAAACATTGAGCACGATCTGCCAAATAAACTTCGAGAGTCCCGCCTCACTTTTGGCTGGTTTCGTAATCTGAACGTCGTTACCAACAGTTTCACAAATATTGTAATACCAAGGCCGAAGACCTAGTACCGAGCCACCACACGCCTTGTCATCTCCCGCCGCTAGTACCGGTGCAGGAGATGCAGTCAAGCTCGCAACTGCCAGCATCAACCCGCTAAGAATTATCAACATCCTACGTTTCATAGCCCAATTTTAGCATTATTCACCCAAAAAACCAAGAATTTCTAGATTAATCGGCTGTTTTACAACCTAAAAATGTTTTTTCAAGCATAATCGACTTGAAATACTGGCAATTTTGCACAAAAATACTTGACTAAAAAGGTTATGTGTGATATAATGGAGTTGTAGGCCTATCAGGGTCAATTTGGGAAGGAAAAAATGAAAAAACTAACTGCGAGATTACTCATTGCAATTTTGCTAGCGCTTGGTCTAGCCTGCGCTGGTAGTTTTATGCTTCCTGCAGATTCTCCCTTGGTGAGCAATGTTTACGCCGATCCGGTACCCGAAGATACTCCCGACCCGATAGACACTCCTGAGCCACCATCTAACCCGGGCGACAATGAAGCTGATCCGGATGCCCCCGACGACAATGAGAGCCCGGATGACGAAAATAACGAAGAAGGCAAAACCGACGAAGAGAAAAAAGAAGACGAAGAAGCCACCAAGGACGCTTGTCAGGAGCAAGTTGGCTCTTTGTCATGGATTGTTTGTCCAACCAGTAGCGTAATTGCCGGTGCAACCGACGCGCTTTATAGCGCCATCGAGGATATGCTAGTTGTGAACCCAATCTCTATGGGCAATGATTCGCCAATTTATCTAGTGTGGAAGTATTTACGCAGTCTGACTAATATTATCTTTATTATCTGCCTGCTTATAGTAATTTATTCCCAACTCACGGGGATGGGGCTTCAAAATTACGGCATCAAGCGGGTTTTGCCGCGGCTGATTATCTCAGTAATCCTCGTAAACCTCAGCTTCTTAATCTGTGCGCTAGCAGTTGACTTCAGCAATGTTATCGGCGATAGCCTGCGCGGTACTTTTGAGACCATTGGCGAACAAGTACTTGCAAATGCCGAAGCCGGAGAAGCCGTACAAAACTTCCATCTCTCTGAATTCCTAGCAGCTATCATCTCCGGCGGGACAATCGCTGGATTCACCATCAGCGCACTCGGTGGCGGTAGCTATATATTCTATATGCTATTAGTTGTACTAATCGGCGCACTGGTTGCGGTAATCTCGGGGTTAATTACGATTGCGTCTAGGCAAGCTTTGGTCGCGCTACTTATTATGGTGTCGCCGCTAGCTTTTGTCGCCTATCTGTTGCCAAACACCGAAAAATGGTTTGAGAAGTGGAAAGATCTGCTGTTTAGGATGCTGGTCTTTTATCCACTCTTCAGCTTCCTCTTCGGTGCTTCGCAATTGGTTGGATATACTCTGATTCTAGCCGCCAAAAACGCTTTTGGGATTGTTCTCGGTGTAGCAGTGCAAATCTTCCCACTATTCTTTGGTTGGGGTTTGATGAAGATGTCCGGGACGGTACTCGAAGCTATCAATCGTGGTGTACGCAAACTGGCAGTGCCGATCCAAAACGGTCTTACCGGCTGGAGTACAAGTCGCGCTGAGCAACGTCGTCAACACCACATCGCAAGCTCAGCTATGCCAGGCGCAAAGCTTCGTCGTTATCTAGATTATCGCCAAAGCTTGCGTGAACTTGATACGAAAAACTCTGCCGATACTAGACATGACCGCGCACTTGAAGCTGCATACAAAACTGCTTCTTCTAGCCGTGGATACGACGCGAGTGGTAACCTGCGATGGGATCCAGTCGCAAACCGCTATACTCAAAACGCAAAGCTTGCTAGTCTCTATCAGACTCGAGTTAGCACTGCTGAAAGTGCCTACAAGAATACCTTGACGGCTTATGGACGGACCTTTGGTGCGAGTGGCGCAGCAACTCGACTTTCAAATGCCCACGCTGAGGCTTACAAAGATAATATGGCGCAGCAATTCTTGACCGCAAACGAAGCTCAAGCCGACCAGGATTATCTACTTGGTCAGTATCTCAGTGCGCAGAATAATCAGTTCAAAGACCCGTATGAGTTTAATCGCTTGGTTAAAAGTGCAGCTGGTAGTCTTGGCCACACCGGCGAATCGTCGATTATGGGCCAGGTGATTATTGGCAACTCTACCATTGAAAGTCGCCGCCGCTCGGAAGCGCGTATTATGATTACTAAATTCGGTATTAATAAACCGGGATTCCGCGGAATGGTTTTCGACACAAATAGCATGAATGATAATGGTATTGAAACCGATGAAAATGGTATCGAAATCCAAGATGATCAATATCGCATGAAGCCAGGCCACAAGCATACACCGTGGCAGCAGTACATTGCTCGTCACAAAACTACTGGCGATGAAATTACTAAGGACGAGTATGACAACCTGAACGCCGCTGAGCGCAGCCAATATCGTAAAGTAAAATACTTCGATATTAAAGATGACGCTGGTAAAACCGTGCAGCGTGTTTATGATGACGATGCTGGCTACATGAAAGAGTTACTTAACGACGATATTGCAATCGGCGATCCAATTAACGACCGCTACCTAACAGAGATCGGGGTTGCGCACTCAGGGAACGAAAGAACTGGTATTTTGCGTAAATATCATAGTACCATTACTGGCGCGCTCAATAATACCAAGTACAAGACTCATAACGCTGCCGACTCGATGATGGTAACCTCACAGGCCAATTTAGGCTTTATCACCTCACCGGCACAATTAACTATTGCCCAGCTCCAAAGTCTTAATGTAGCGGTAAAACCGGGTGACTTCTTACAGAATGACCACGGGTTCCTTGATAAATGGCGCCGTATCATTTGTGCCACCTACGGCATCACAGACAAAGATGGTAATCTTCCGAAAGAAAACTTTGAATACTTCTTCCCAGATGAAGATTTATTCAATTACCGTAACGTTAATGGAGTTGAGTTGCCGGGTATGCGCCTAGAAGACGTAGTAGATAAAGATGGTAAACTCAAAAAAGCGTGGGTTGAAATTGCGCCCGACGAACTCAATCAGATGACTTACGACGAAGTAGTTGAAGCGCGCAAAAATTACTTGAAGCACAAAGTTATCCCCAAGAGTATTTCGCGCCTCATTGGTACGACAAACCGCGATTTCACACCAAACGTGATGGACTCACAGAAGCCTGCAACTTTGGCTGCGCTGGAAAAACTTGTCCACGCTCTCACTGCGGCAGACGAATTAAACAACAACGGAAGCATAGCTTTCGAAGATAGACCAAATGGCAATGACGACCTCATGACCAAGGCCGATCGCCGAGCCCTAACAAAAATCTACAATGAATATCTATCTGGATTCACGCCCCAATCTAACGGATCTAATAGAGGCAACAATCCTCCTTCGGATGATGGATCTTATGACGGCGACGGTGACGATGATTTTCCGCCTCCACCACCTGGTGGCGGGGGAGGCCCATATGGTGGCGAATCCGGCGGCAATAGCGGACCACGCGGTGGAGGTGGGAATGGCTCATACGGCAGCAGTCCAAGCAGCAGTAATTCAGCCCGTAATCGCGGCAGAGGAGCACCAGGCTCCGGTGCACGAGCTGGAACAGCAAGATTTATGAACCAACTCGGACGCGATCAGAAAGCTAAGGCTCTCTATGATGAGCGTAACGATATTGATAATATCATCAGCGATATCCAAGAGATTTTCATGATCCCAGGTATAAGTTTTGATGACGCCGAGCAACAAATGCTTGATTACTTTGGCGAAGTAGAATTCCTCCAGGATTATGTTGACGCTTGTGGACAAATCTTCGATACATATCGCAATGAAATGAGTCCAGATTCTACAGATGAAGCAATTAGCCAAATTACGAATCATTATGCTCAGGAAGAAGTCATCTTGAAGCAGGTTGAAGCCGAAGTCATCAATCTAGTTTGGCGAATTCCACGCACATAACCATAAAATCTTTATCGCCGATAATTTATATGCTATAATAGTAGCGATATGGCGACATACAAAGTCCCGCAAGACGTGGAGGCGGAAGACAAGCTACTTGGGCCGTTTACCTTTAGGCAGTTTATCTACCTAATGGTGATTTTTGGATGCGTTTTGCTTGCGATTGCCCTATTTCAGATCTTTCCACTATTAGCCGTGATTCCCGTACCATTTATTATTTTTTTTGGCGTTCTTGCGCTACCGATCAAAAAAGATCAGCCGATGGAAACCTATCTTGCGGCCGTTTTGCAGTTTCATACCAAGCCAAACCGACGCTACTGGACGCCGGGGCAGAGCGAATCAACCATCTTAATTACGGCACCAAAAATCAAGGAACCTTCGCGTAAGCGTAATATTTCTGAGGACGAAGCTAGCCATCGACTTTCGTTTTTGTCGGAAATTATCGATTCGGAGGGTCATGCTATCAAGAACGCCAACAATACCATGAAGGATGATTTTTACGCCGAGGCTTATAATACGACCGATATGTTTGAGCGTGATAGTAACTTTGGGATCGGGAATCGAATTGCCGAGCAAGAGCAAGACCGTCGCGCCGAAGTCATCAGTCGAATGCGCACCGCCATCGAGAATTCCGAGCATGACTATAATTACAATAATACCAATGAACTAAGTGCTCCGGTCAGCCAAACTATAGTCACCGGCGAACGCGTTCTGCAGCCAACTAGTTCAACCGCGCTCAATCCTGATTCGGCAATTATCCAGCCAACCGTTACCCCAACGCCTCCACCCACCACTCCAGCCGTCAACGAGCGCGGTGAGACTGCCCAACAAGAATCTGATCGTATTCGCAAAGAAAATGAAGGTGAAATCTATGTATCATTACATTAAGGAGTTATTTTTATGAATCCACAAATGAATCCTGGCGCAGCGCCCCTTCCGCCCGCTCCGGGCATGCAACCTCAACCATCCCCTGGGTCAATGCCGGGACCAATGCCTCCTGCGCAGGGTATACCAAACAATACACAAACGCTAGGCAACGCCGCCATGGCAGCCAGTACGCCACAACAAAATATTATTGACTCTAATCCGCCAACTATAGTTGAAGATCCAATTTCCACGCAAGCAACTTTGCAAATTTCCGAGCTCAGAGACGGTATCATAATTATGAAAAACGGCTCTTTCCGCGCCGTAGTAGCCTGTCAGTCAATCAACTTCGATTTAATGTCGAATGTTGAACGCGAAGGCGTAGAATATAGCTATCAAAACTTCCTTAATTCGCTAACTTTTACAACCCAAATTCTCGTACGCTCACAGCGCGTAGATATTGGGCCATACATTGAGCGCCTTAGTAAACTTCGTCGCGACAATGATAATATGTTGCTTGGCGTATTGATGGATGATTATATTAACTTTATCGCTATGCTGTCCCAAGAGGCCAACATTATGGACAAATCCTTCTTCGTCGTAATCCCATATTACTCTTCGGCTGATGCAGAAAAGCTACTTACGGGAACCAAGAATATTTTCCGTGGTCTCAAAAAACAAGCCCCCGAAGTAACCCGAATCAACCGTGACACATATGATAAAGCCATCGACGAACTCAATAATCGCGTCGAATCGGTTATTTCTGGTCTTTTCCAAATTGGTATTCAGTCTGTACGGCTTAATACTCGCCAGCTAAGCGAATTATTCTACAATTTCAACAACCCGGATACTGCCGTTCGCGAACCGCTTGTCGATTTTAGTCAGCTCGCAACCACTTATGTGCGTAAAGGAGAAAAACCAAATGGCCAAAAATAAGAGAAAACTGACTGCTGCTGAAATCGCTTTGCGCTCACAAGCAGCCGAAGATGCCGAAATCCAGCAAGCCTTTGAACAGGGAATTACGACCCTTCGTGATCTCATCTCCCCAAGTTCAATCGAAATTCACTCTAGCTATTTCCGTCTAGGCACAAAATACGGTCGTACAATATATATATATGGTTATCCACGCACGCTCTTTACGGGTTGGATTTCACCACTAATTAATATCGACGAAGTGCTTGACATTTCGATGTATATTTATCCGGTCGAAACCGCTGTAATCATGAAAAACTTGCGCAAAAAGGTGACTCAACTTGAGGCAAGTTATCAAGTTAACGCTGAGCAAGGGAAGATTCGCGATCCGGAAGTTGAAGCCGCAATTCGTGACGCCGAGGAGCTGCGTGACCAACTCCAAGTTGGTGCAGAAAAATTCTTCCGCTTTGGGTTGTATATTACGTTGTGGGCTGATTCGCTCGACGATCTAAACTTCGTCCAAAATAAAGTCGAATCAATGCTTGGTCAGCAAATGATTTTCTCGAAGGTCGCCACTTCTCAACAAGAGCAGGGGATGAACAGTACAATGCCGCAATGTATGGACCAGCTACAGATTCGCCGCAACATGAACACTGGCGCAATTTCTACCAGCTTCCCATTCACTAGCGCCGACCTAACCCAGGAAAAGGGTATTCTCTACGGTATTAATATGCACAATAATGGCCTTGTGATTTTTGATCGCTTCAGCCTGGAAAATGCCAACATGGTGGTTTTTGCAAAATCCGGTGCTGGTAAATCTTTCGCTGTTAAACTCGAAGCAGTGCGCTCAATGATGATGGGCACAGAAATCCTAATTATCGACCCAGAAGACGAATATCAAAGACTCTGTGATGCAGTCGGTGGTAGTTATATTCGCCTGAGTTTGAACTCCAGTGTGCGTATCAATCCATTTGACCTACCGAGGGTTATCGATACCGAAGATGCCAATGACGCTTTGCGCGCAAATCTAGTGACTCTGCATGGTCTATTTAGGTTAATGTTAGGTGGTAGCGCCGAGCAAGCCGGTCTTACCGCCAACGAAGAAGCCGATCTCGATCAAGCTTTGATTGACACTTATGCGCGCGCCGGCATCACCAGTGATCCAGCTACACATCAATCACCTCCACCAACCATTATCAACCTCTTTGATACTTTGCAGCACATGGGTGGCTCCGGGCCGCAGTTGGCGCAGCGCCTACGTAAGTACACGACCGGTACCTTTGCAGGGATTTTCTCTCAGCAATCCAATATCGATATCAATAACGCGATGGTCGTATTTAATATTCGCGACCTTGAGGACGAGCTTCGCCCAGTCGCGATGTACATCGTGCTTTCGCATATTTGGAATGTTGTCCGTGCTGAGCAGAAAAAACGCCTCTTGCTCGTTGATGAGGCATGGCAGCTAATGAAATATGACGATTCGGCAAACTTCTTATTTAGCCTAGCAAAGCGCGCCCGTAAATATTATCTCGGACTTACGACCATCACTCAGGACGTGGAAGATTTCATGAGCACCAAGATGGGTCGCGCAATCGTGGCAAACAGCTCTATGCAATTACTACTTAAACAAAGTGCTAGCGCAGTTGATGTTTTATCGGACGTCTTTAAGCTTACCGAAGAAGAAAAGAAACGTCTCGCTAATTTCCCGGTTGGGCAGGGATTATTCTTTGCCGGTTCGAATCACGTTCATATTCAGGTCATTGCTTCTGAAACCGAAGAATCGCTCGTAACCACGCGACCGGGGAGCGGGAGATAGTCCAATAAAGTATTTTTATGATATAATATAAAAAGATATGGCAAGGTATAACACCGATGGGAGTAGCGCTTTAGCACCTGATGATCCATATAACGATATGGAGGGTGCTGAGATTCGCCCAAATTTTCGAGTCATTGATGATGGTAAAAGCAATAGTTCCAGGCCTAATTCTACTTCAAATCGCAATAACCTTAAGGTGATTGATAGCGGCAAATCTCCTAATCAATCTAGAGATTTGCTTCGTAACTCCGAGGAATCCGCACTTAGCGGTAAAGAACAGCTCACAGAGTCAGCAGAATCAGGATTGTCGGGAGGCGGACTATTCACTGGCAAAGGCAAGGATAACAATTCAAAGAAAGGAAAAGCTAAAGGTAAGCTTAAGACCAAAATCGCGGGCGCGCTGATTGTTGCAATGCTTACTGGTGGTGGCGTATTTCTCGGCACGACCAACTCCATGCTAGGACCAGCAATCGAGGCATTGTTTACAGAGCAAACCGATACGCAATATGCGTCAGCAAACAGACGCTCCGTGCGATTAATGCGCTATGCCGTAGAAGGTGATGAAGTAATCAAAACCAATAAATGGACCGGCGCTAAAAAATATGGCAAAATGTCAAAAAGCTTCAAAAAGAAGCTTGCTAATAACGGCATTACAATTGAAGGTAGTGGAAAAAGTGCAAAATTGGTCTTTACGCAAGACGTCACCGATAGTAATGGTAAGGTGACAACCGTGACTAAAGATGTGCCGGCCGATGATTTCGCTAAAACAATCAATTCCGATGTCGATTTTCGCGAAGCTTTTCAGACTGCTAGACGCGGACGAGTTGCAACCTTTTTCGATGACGCTGCAACAGCAGTCCTCAAAAGGCTTGGTATCTCGCGTAATTTGTTTGAAAAATATAAACGTACTTCCGACGCAGAAGTTAATACTAAAACTTTCCGAGAAACCATGACAGGAGAATTTGATGGTGGTGAAAGTAGTGCAAGACAGAAGGGGACCAATGAGTATACAGAAAAAAATGAAGCCGGTGAAGATGTAACTAAACAAGAACCTATTGACGCCGATGAATCAGCGAAGCATAGCAACACCAGTGTAGCTGATGCTGAAACTAAAGCCAAAAATATGCTCGATGGCGTAGCGAATAAATTTACCGCTGTCGGTTCCTTTACCTGCACTATTACTAGAGTAATGAGTATGATTTCTGTTATGGTGGCAGCGAATGAAATCTATCAGTCTATCAACTATTTCATGGGTCTTACAGAAAATGTCAGTAAAATGAAAGCTGGTAAAGGTGAAGAATCGGCAATTAATGAAGTGATGAACTTTCTCTCCACCTCCTCTACAACCGAAACAAATAAATATGGCAAGCTAACCATCACTGATACGGGAGGAGACACCGGTACCGTTTCCGGTGGTAAAAATATTGTTAAACAAACCGGTGCGCCGCTACAATCAAATGGTATGCAAATGATTTTGGCTAACGCGGATAAGAGTAATGAGGAGAATCAACTGTTCTCACTTGAACGCCTCAACAATGCCTCCTCTTCACCAGAAACCGAAAGCAAATGTAACGCCGCAGATAGCGTTTCTGCGGTCGTATCTATTAGCACAACCATCGCAACCCTAGGTACAGCAGCTATTGCGTCGACAATTTGGTCCTTTGTTAAAGGAGCTGTAACTTCTGTCGCAATTTCGGTAGCGCTTAGCTTCATCGTACCAACTATCGCCAAAGCCCTATTTACCAACGCTTTTGAGACAGCTACTGGTATTCCCGCCGGCGCCCTATTCGCCAAGGGTGGTTCTGCCGCCAACACTCGCCTCGGACGAAACGCAAGTGGTCAATCACTATCTTCAAAAGAAGCAGCAGTCGCCTATAATAAAATGAATCAAGAAGTAATTGCTCTCGACGCCGAGATTGATCGCAAAACCCTCAGTCCGTTTGATATCACAAATAAAAATACCTTCTTAGGTAGCATTGCTTACAGCTTGTTACCGGTTACAACGAGTTCAAATGTTACTAATTTATCTTCGCTGCTAAGCGTTGCCGGTAAATCTCTAGGTAGCCTAATAAGTAACGGTGTTAGTGCAGCTGGCGAAGACACATCGTATATGACAAAATTCGGCATATGTACAACCCTCGCTCTGATTGGTGCCGAAGGCGACAACTATTGTAATCCGGTAACCTCTACCGATATAAGCACAATCGATATGGATCCTAATGATGAGAAATACCAAGAAGTAATTGCGGCCGAGATGGTTGATGGTAGCTGCGATGATGAAGGTAATGGTTGCAAAATTAGTCTAACAGGGGATCTTGCAAAGTATATTAGCTATTGCGCCAACCGTGATTCGCCATTTGGTGTGGTCGACCAAAATATTCTCGGTGCACTCACCACTAGCGACGGACTAGCATCGTTCCGAGGCATTGTCGGAGCAATTCCACTTGTAGGAGACGGGTTAGATTTGGTTGATGCGGCTCAAAATGAGGTTAACATGCCATGGGCAACCGGAGAAAGATGTGGCAATACTGAAAAAAACGCTGACTTCTGGAACAATCAGGGTAGGTATTATCAACGTTTTATCGAAGATACACGCCTACTTGAACAATTTGGTGCCTTCGAAGGCGGTGAAAGCGCACTTTCTGTCTTCAACCGCGAATACAAAGAAGCCCATCCAGTAGAGAACGAATCCTACGTCGCCTATATGTCACGTATTTCCGGACTACTACCAGAAAACGTCGAAACTACACTCGCTTTCATTGAATACTTCGAGTATCTAAACGAATACGACCCAACCGAGCGTATCGCCATGACCGATCACCCAAGTATCGTTGAGACCAGCGACGTAGTCATCGCGCGCGCAACCAGCGAATCACGACTCGTAGAAACTTCGCCACAAACGGTTCAGTATATCCTTGCGATCTTCCAGCCAAAAGTTGTCTATACTGATATTCGCAACCGGAATTTTGCTGCATGAAACTAAGAAAGCACACCAAAGTACATATCGGAGCAATTTTTTGGGGATTACTGATTACCGGGTTAATCCTCACGTCAATTCCGCAGACCGTACTAGCCGACGACGATGATATGGTCTTAGATAGTGAGACTTCGCTAGATTTTTATCTCAATGGAATTTATTACTATGACCCCGGTGGTAGTGCGGGCATCTGCGCTCCTAGTGGTACGGGTAGTGGCGAAAGCATTAGTGGAGCTGAAGCGCTCAAAGAAGCCGTCAAACAATACGGCGAGTATGCCATGCAACTGCAAAAGGAATACGGTTCACCCTGGGAGGTAATTTTTGCACAGATGCAAATGGAGAGTCAAACTGGCCAATGTACGAAGTGCGTCGCTAGCAACGTCGCCGCGCTTGGCTATTATAATTGGCTTGGTATTACCGATCCTAGGGGTACAGTTGGCGATACTGATCCATACGTTTCGCCAACCGGTCGCAAATGGGCGGCGTTTTCCTCGATCGAAAGCATGATGAACGCTTGGGCGGGACCAGCCGTTCTGCGTAATGGCCACTATGACGCCGCATTCCAATATACCGATCCGGACAATTACAATCTTGATGCTTTTCTTAGATCAATGATATATACGTATGCTCCACCATCAGAAAATGATACCGATGGTTACATAGAAAAAATAAAAGGCTTCATTAATGGACCAATTAATGAGGTGCGCGAAGAAATGGGTTGGCCGACTTCCGCCGAATACGCCAAGCAGGAAAACATCCCGATTGGCGGTAAGGTTGGTATGGAAGGTGAAATACCGGACGATAATAGTAATTTAACTGCAGTCTGTGGACCGGAAGCCGGAAATCTGATTTCTTATGTCCTTGCCTACGCTTGGCCGGAATATCATGCCCCGAACTATTTTGACATGATGCCCGACTATGCAGAAGCGGTAAGTCGACGTTCCAAAGAAGGGAAATACGTTGGTGGTGGTAGCCATCCTGGAATTGACTGTGGTGGGTTTGTTACAACTTTACTGCAAGACTCCGGTTTTGATCCGGAATATAATATTGGTAACGGTCCAGTATCAACTCAGTACGCCTACATTACTAGCCACAACTGGAAAGTAATCAGTGATGTAAGCGAACTTCAACCTGGCGACGTTGCGATTAATGGTGAAAAGTCCCATACTTTTGTCTATGTGGGTGAAATTGAAGGCTTTGATTCAGTTATCGCCTCAGCCTCATATAGTACAAATGGGACTAGCTGGCGTGCACCGATGGCTGGCACCGAAGATATTCATGGCGTGACTTGGTTCCGCAAACAATAGGAGTAATATGGAAATTATTGAGCAATTTTTACAAAAGCATCGCAAACCAATCTTAATTATTATTGCGCTAATTATTGCTGGGTTTATTGGTTATAACATAGCGGTTCTTATTTCTAGAATCGGTAAGCTACCCGTAACCGTCATGTATGCACCGTTTGATGCTGAAGTAGTTATCAACGGTAAAAATTACAAAAATAATCAAGTTTACTACTTTGCGCCAGGTAATTACCAAGTTGAAGTTAACCGTGAACATTTCGAAACGATGACCGCAGAATATACCATCGAGAAAGATTCAAAAGACAATTATTTTATCGGTAGCTTAGCGCCGAGTGATGATGAAGGAACCGCAATTGCCTCTGAACGTATAAAAGAATTCCTTAAAGTTGAGAGTATTGGCGGTATAGATGCCGAAAATCAGGCCAATCAACTCCTCGAAGAAGCCCCAATCGCCAAGTTTCTACCCATCAATTTTAAGACTTATTCGGTGAGCTATGACTACGATGAACAGGGGAAATTCTTCATCGAACTTGTACTTCAAAAGGGAGTTGACTATAGTTCGCAAGCTATTGCAACCTTATATGATATCAATAATGGCGAGGTTGACCCAGCCAGCTACAAAATCATCGTACGTGACTACAAGGATTCGTTTGGCGAGTTTGAACAAAATAGCGAAACCGACTTGGTAAAATACCTAGAAACTGGTTACAAAAATACTTTTGAAAACTACCGAGTACTTACAAATCGGATCGTCAATCAAGACGATTATTACGGGGTTTTAATTGTACCGAGTTCTGCTGACCTAAAAAGTGACACCGCAAGCTATCCAGTTTATCGCGCTATTTTGAAAAAAGAGGGAACGAACTGGAAGTTGATCAGCACACCATATTTTGTAGTTTCGCAATACAATGCTGCTGAAGTCCCGGTTGATTTCTTGAATCAGCTCAATCGTACTTTTGTGGAAGTTGATATTTAATTGACCGTCATCTCTCCGTCACCAACCGACGTAATTATCACCTGGTTGTCTTGGAAATTTTTGATGAGGCATTTCTGCCGGGTTTGATCAAGCTCAGAGAAAACATCGTCTAGTAAAATCACCGGTTGGCGACCCAGGACGCTTCTGAGTAGATCCGCCTCAATAAACTTGAGCGCCAATACACTAGAGCGCACCTCACCTCGGCTCGCAGAACCATCAGCCACTACCCCATTAAACCTAAAGACAAAATCGTCACGGTGTACCCCTAAATTAGTATGGCCAGTCAAACTGTCAAGACGAAAATTTTGTCCAAGCCGCTCGAGAAAATCACTTTCAGTATAAATTTCGCTACGGTATTCTAGCTCAATCTGATCCCGATTTTCCGCAATCGAACGGTATACCTTAGTAAAATCTTGATTAATTTTTTCAGTGTAATCACGCCGATAACGTGCAATTTTTGCACCATATGAGCCCAACATCACATCCCAAGAGAATAATTCTGACTCGGATACATCTTCTTTTTTGAGTAGCTCATTACGCTGCTTCAAAGCTTTATTATAGCGCCCTAAGGCAACGCTATATGGCTCAGATAATTGACAAAACACATGATCAAAATAATTCCGCCGGCTGTTTGGACTTGCTCCCACGAGGTGCAAATCATCCGGTTCAAATAATACAATCGGATACTTAGCCTTTTTTAATAACCGTCGCGATTTTTTATCGTCAGTCAAAAACTCTTTTTTAGTGCCATCATAGGTAACAACCGTCTTTCGACCATCCTCAAATTCCAGTTCTATCCGATAAAAATCTGCATTACGACAAACAATTTCTCGATCAACCGCCCGAAAGCTTTTTCCTTGCAAAGCTTCATAAACTGCCTCGATAATCGAGGTTTTTCCACAGCCGTTTCGACCGATAATCTTCGTAGTTTTATCAGAGAGATTTAACTCTAGCTCGTGATGACAGCGAAAATTATTCAGCTTCAAGCGCCTCAGAATCATTTCACCCCTTTAGTGGCATTATAATATGAATATAGTCCTGATTTTTTGCCGCTCTAATAACAATCGGATTGAGATTATTGGAAAACTTAAACTCAATTTTTTCTCCATTTGTGACGTTTAGCGCATCAAGTAGGAAGCGCGAATTCAGCGTAATCTTACCGCTATTATCAACTTCGGTTGCAATTTTTGAGCTATTTTCACCTAGTTCATTTGCAACCGATGCAATAGAGAAATTACCATCGTCTTTATTTGCTAAACAAACAATTGACCCACCAACCTCGCGCGCAAACAGTGCTGCGAGTTTTGTTACGCGAGTTAATTCATCCTTTTTTAATTCCAAATTAATCTCGGATTCCTTCGGAATTAACTGCCGATAATCAGGGAACGAACCGTCAATCAACTTTGAGGTAATTTCAATATCACCAAAACGAAAACGTGTCTGTGAATCATCAATCAAAAGTTCAATTTCTTCACAATTATCATCGAGCAGCCCTACTACAGTACGCAGGGAAACAGCTGGGATAATCACCGAGATTTCTTCCGCTACACCATCTACCACCTTGCGCTCTGCTAAACGGTAGCCGTCAGTCGCCGCAAAATAAAGTGCTTTCTCAAAAGTATTAAAGTAAACTCCGGTTAGTGCTGGCCTCGTAGTATCATTACTCGCAGCGACCATTACTTGAGAGATAGCATCCTTAAATACCTCGATAGGAATCTTGATTTTTGCCATTTTTTCTTCGTCAATTTCCGGTAGCTCAGGAAAATCATCAGCTACAGTACCATTAATTATAGAGGTGTATTCACCGGACTTAATTGTTAATTTCGTATCATTACTGATCAGCTCGACTTCGCTACCACTAGGGAGATTACTAACAAACTCCGCGACTAGTTTTGCTGGAGCAGTAATTGTGCCTTTTTCGCTACCAGTTGAAGGTAAATAACTGATAATTGCCATATCAAGATTAGTGGTAATTAAAGAAACCCGTTTATCATCTACACGAATCAAAACATTATTCAAAATCGGTAAGGAAGATCTAACTCCACCCGTAATTTTACTGACATTGTTTAATGTCTTAGATAGTTTATTTTGAGTTAGTTTAATTTTCATAAACCTCCTTGGTTCTTATTAAAAATAGTAGTTGTAGTAATAGGCTATGTGGAAATTGTGTAAAACTGCAAGTAACAGGGAAACAAGGTGCGGAAAACCATAGGTAAAACTTTTCCACTGTTCGGTGCAAAAGTCGATTTTTATACACAATTATGACACATTTTCTGTTTTTACACAGACCGCTATAAATTTTTTCACAACATAATCGCAGATTTTTGCTCAATCTTTTACACAACTTTTCCACTAAATTACATAATATTTTTATATTTTTTGCATATAAATAAAAACATAATTTCTCGAATAAGCAACAATAACAAAAAAATCTACTATCGAAATAGTCAAATCTATCCCAGTTACTAAGCATAAATTGATTCCTTGATACTATTGATTTGGTCGCGAAGATTAAAGTCAAGCTTCAGATCGTTCTCGATTTTTTTGATACCATGCATAACCGTAGTATGATCCTTAACGCCGACTTCAAGTGCGATTTTGGGTGTACTAAGGCTAAGTTCTTTGGATAAAAGATACATCGAGACTTGGCGGGCGTTTTTAATATGACTTACGCGGCTTTTGCCGCACATTTCTTTTACGGATAATTTATAATACTTTGCGACTTGGTCGACAACAAATTTCGGCGAAACTGTTTTGCTATGTGAATTCTGCACCGTACTGGCGTAGCCTTCGTTTATTACCTCGAGCGGAGTCATACCTTTCAGTTCGGCAACTGCCAAAATATGTCCAAGTTCACCTTCAAGTGCGCGGACATTGGTTTTAACGTTTTCCGCAATATATTCAATAGCCTCATCTTCAATAAATGAACCCTGATATTCAGCTTTTGAACGCAAGATTGCACAGCGATCCTCAAAAGTTGGCAGCTGCAAGTCAAACGCACCCGCCCAAGTCAATCTCGAAGCAAGGCGCTCGTCAACTGACTTGATTTGATCCGGTAAGCGATCAGAGGTGACAATAATATGTTTATTTGCTTGATAGAGACTATTAAAAATATCAAAGAATTCGACTTGGGATTGTTCCTTACCAACGATCATTTGAAAATCATCGATAATCAGAACATCGACTTTCATAAATTTTTGTCGGAATTCATCGCCCTTACCGCGATTGTTGCGAATCGACTTAATAAATTCTGAATAAAAACTCGAAACTGGTATATATAATACCCGTAGTTTGGGGTGTTTTTCCACAATAGCATTGCCGATTGCTTGAACCAAGTGGGTTTTGCCTAACCCTGGACCACCATACAGGAAGAACGGATTATATTTTTCGCCGGGCTGTTCTACGATATTATTAGCAACACTTACGGCGAGGTCGTTATTTGAGCCGATGATAAAATTATCTAGCGTATAACGCGGATTGAGACCGGTGGAAATTTTGACTGTAGGGCTAGGCTGGACGGTAGCTTTAATGGATTCTTGGCGACGTACTAGCTCTTTGGTAGATTTTTTAGTGCTCAGCATATCATAACGGACTTCTTGAACCGTGACATCGTTATGCTCAAAAGCTGTTTTAATCACGTCAGAATAGCGGGACTGGATTTGTGAACGTTTAAAGATGTTTGGTACGCCAATAACAATAATCCCATCGTCCATAGAGACTAATTCGACACCAGCAAACCATGTTGAAAACTGTGAACTTGAGATAGATTGTTCAATTTCCGCAAGCACATTTCTCCACACATCCAGCATCTGTCTCTTCTGACCTCCTTAACTATCCTTAGTATAACAAAAAATCCTGGACTTTTCCACAGTTTTAGGGGTGATTTCTAAATGTGTTCTGATGCAAGAAACAATTAACTGGGGTGAGTTTTCCACAGAAAAATCCTAAACCTCTAAAATCGGATGTGGAAAACTTCTTGAAAAAAGTGGAAAACTGAGATATACTAGAACAAGTATTTGAGTAAATAGAAAGCAAGAGGATATTTAGGATGCCAAAAAGGACTTATCAACCCCACAAACGTCAGCGTAAAGCCGAGCATGGTTTTATGAAGCGCAACAGCTCAAAAACCGGTCAAAAAGTTTTGAAGCGTCGCCGGATTAAGGGTCGCGCACGCCTTTCGGCATAAATGTTATCGCGAAAATACCGGTTTCATTCTCGAGGTGGTGTAAATTATGTTTATCGCCATGGGAAAACAGTACATACGTCTAATATGACGCTGGTTTTTATGCCAAATCAACGCAAGATGCGCCGTTTTGCGGTCGTAGTATCAAAAAAGGTACTTAAATCTGCTGTAGGGCGCAATCGGATTCGGCGGCGGATTTACGAGGCGATTCGGCTAGAAAATCCGGATTGCCTACCGCCAATGGATGGAATTTTTACGGTCCATAATACGAGTTTTTTAAAAATGCCGTTTCGCGAGCTACAGGCAACGATTCATGAGTTATTAGAGCGCAGCCTAGATAGTATGGTATAATAATGGTATGTTTGAGTTAATTGATATGATCATTGTACGTCCGATTACGAACGTGCTTTTTGTGATTTATGGGCTAGTCGGCGACTTCGGTTTGGCGATTATTCTTTTTACGGTACTAGTGAAAATTTTGCTTTGGCCATTAGTAAAGCGACAACTACATCAAACTCGCCTTATGAAGAAAATTCAGCCGGAGTTAGCTGAGATTAAGAAGAACTGCAACGGCAACCGTCAGCTTGAATCATTACAGATGATGGATCTCTATAAGCGTAACAATATCAAACCGTTTCGCTCGATTATTACGCTAGTTATTCAGTTGCCGATTTTTATTGCGCTCTATACCGCAGTGCGCGTAATGGTACTACCAACCACGAGTGATAATTTGTCGATTCGTGCCTATATGCCAGTTCGACAGTTAGAAGGGGTCGAAGAAGTTATTTCGAAGCAGGACGCATATTTTGCCGAAATCGAGAGTTATAAGCAAGCTAAAGATGAGGGGCAAAGCGATCTTGCGGAGCCGGCCTATACTTTTGAGCCGAAATTGTTTGGCTTAGTAAATCTTGCTGCGAAACCTGGTTTTAAATCCTGGTCAGCGCTTGCAGCTTTGACGTTTGCGATTTGCTCAGCGTTGATGCAATATTATGTTTCTAGACAGCAAATGCCCTCAAATAAATCCGAAAAATCTCGTACGTTCCGTCAGTTGATGAAAGAAGCGGCAGATGGTAAAGAGCCTGATCAAGCTGAGCTTTCGCAGGTTATGACAAGTCAAATGTCAATGATGATGCCAATTATGATGTTTTTGATCATGATTAATCTTCCAGGTGCGCTAGTATTTTATTATGGTATTAGTAATGTCCTAACGATTCTGCAACAACGTATTATTCTTAAGATGGATGCACGCGAAATGGAAGTTGCTGCCGACAAGAAGATTATTAAAGAACTGAAAAATATTGAGGAGGGTCAAGTGGTGGAGACCTCCGGAAATAAACACACCAAAACTACTAAGGAGAAATCCAGCGCAAAGATTACGCGGATTTCCGCTAAATCTAGTCGCAAGGGGCATAAAAAGAAAAGGAGTTAAGTATGAATAAAGATGAGTCAATCCGTTTTGCCACTAAATATTTAGAGGATTTGTTGTCGTTCTTTGGGATTAATGTTGCAATTGATTCGACAATTGATGATGAAGTAATTCAGCTTAGTATTCCGTCTACTTCTATGAACTCACTTTTAATTGGTAAAGAAGCCAATAATTTGCGTGCTTTGCAACATATCGTTTCGATGGCGCTAGTAAACCATAATGGGGAAGTAACACGTGTAAATGTTGATGTAGCGGATTACAAACGCCAGCGAGCGGATCGGATTGCTGAGCAAGCGGAAGGCTGGATTCGTGAAGTACGCTGCACCGGTGAGCCTAAAATTTTGAACCTAAACGCTGCGGATCGTCGCGTAGTGCATAAAGTTGCTCAAGACTATTCAGATATTACAACTCATTCCGAAGGGCAGGGTCAGGAACGTCAGTTACATATTGAAAAGAAAGTTGCCTAGAGCCTAGGGGTTGAATTTTTTTCGGTAGCTATAAAATCCTCGGTGCACCGAGGATTTCTGCTAGTCAGCTTATTTGTGAAATATTTTATTGGGCGTCGGTATCAGCTACGCCAATAACGATAACAAAGTCACTCTTCGCGGCTCGTAGATCTTGTGGCAATCCGGATCCATCTTGAATCTCAACACCGTATTTCTCTGCTAAAGCTTGGCTAGTTTGTGGCTTTTCTGTGGTCATACTGTAGACGCAGTACTTTGCACCGCAGACTCCGCTTGGTGCGTCGCCAATTTTGATAACGTCATAACCTTGCTCCTCAAGCGCGGATTGTTCACTGCCGGCGAGTCCATTAGCGCTTGTGCCATTATAAATTGCCACGGTCGCACCTTCGCGTTTGACCGCGTCACTACTAAACATTTGGGCGACATAAGTCTTGATTTCTTTCCAGTTGCCAGTTCCAGCAGCTGGCACTACAAAAGATACACCGTTAATTGTGCTAGTTGTGACATAGTAAACATTGTTTTCGTAATCCACCAGTGGGACTTGGCGAATATTATTCATATCAAAGCCGGACATTAGCCCGATCCCCGCTTTGACATTATCAACCGAAAAATTAGTTCGTAAATTATCGCCGAGAATATTCATAATGTTAATTGCTTCGCCGGCACCTAGACCCTTTTCGAGGACTTTCTGGATCATGGCCTCGAAAATCTTTTGTTGGGTATTACCACGAGTAAAATCACCACCAGTTGTGCCATGGCGTGCCCGCGCCAAGCCGAGTGCCTGCTCACCGTTTACCGTGATCGGTACGCCAGCCTTGGCTACGGCATTAGTCCAACCGCGGTCATTGATATCTTCATCAAGCGTGACAGTGATGCCGCCAAGCGTATCAATGATATTAACCAGTGATGCCCAGTTAATATGGGCGTAATATTGAAAATCAATCCCAAGAATACTACCAACTTGCTCCATTAGGGCTTCAGCACCAGCTTGTTCGTTGGTACCGTCTTGATTATTACACCAATAAACCTCATTAATTTTACCTGCTGAGCAAGCTTTTGGCACTTTAAGGTCGCGTGGTAGGCTGAGTAAAGCCACATCTTTGGTATCTTGATCGAAGCTAATCACCATAATCGAATCCGTGAGTTGGGCACCGTCGTGTTTGCCCTTACCGCTGGATCCACCCATGTCGTAGCCCTCAGTCCCAAAAACTAGTACATTTGTACGGCCGTTTTCATCTTCGTCAAATGGTACGGTTTCGGAAACCATTGCGGAGATTGCGTCCCAAATTCCGGAGTTACCGCCTGTGAGTTTCGATATAATCCAATCACCCCAAATCAAAAATACTGCTATCAGAATTACAAAAATTGCCGCAACGATAATGCCAATGCGCTTACGACGACGTTTTTTGTATTCCTTGGTGCCTTTTTGTGGCTTTTCCTTTTTGCTCTTTTTCTTAGGTTTTTTCTCCTCGTTCTCAGCGCCAAATTCGGCTGCTAGTAAATCATCATCTTCAGGAGCCCAATTGCCATCATCAAAATGCTGTGCTAGAGTTTCTTCGTCGCTAAGATTGATCTCTTCGGATGCGGTATTTTCCATTTCTCCGAGCAGATTTGACCAATCTGTATTAGCCGGATCAGTAAAATTGGCGTCGTTCGGGTCTTGATAGCTATGGACTGGCTCAAGAAAATCATCTACTCTTGGGACACTGGTTGGCGGAGCAACAATCGGAGTGTTAACTCGGCGTCGAGGAGCTATATCCATATTTTTGGTAGCAGTTTTTGAGGACGTGGCAGAACGACGACCACCGGAACTTGGTTGTCGCTTTTGCGCTCTCGTAGCCAACCCATCAATTGTCGTATTTTTCATTTGACTTTGTCCACATCCCTAACTTATAATCTATTATAACATATGAAGACGAAATTGACTAAAAAACAAATGCTTATCATTGACTTTATCAAGGATTATTTTGCGCGTGAAGGTGAATCTCCGTCTTATCGTGAAATTATGGCGGCGCTTGGTTTAAGCTCGGTTTCAGCGGTGGCAGAACATATTGATAATCTCGTTGCAAAGGGGGCGCTCAGGAAAGTTCCCGGTGAAGCACGCTCGCTAGAGGTGGTCGATTTGAGTTATCCGGAAACGGTGGAATTATTTCGTTTTAGAATAGCTGGTGCCAGTGAACAAGAGGTGGGGATTTTGAAACAAGCTGCGGAGATTCTTGGAATAGAATTAGATGCCTAATTTTCTATTATAGCACACTTAGTATTAAAAGTCAATAGACTTTCTAAACCCTTGCAAGCAGGGAGAGACTTTGTTAGAATCAAGATAGGAGAAAATATGCCGGATAAAAACAAAAAATCATTGAAGCATCGAGTACCGTTTTATCGACGGCCGATTGTGGTTGTGTCGTGTTTGGCGGCAATTGTCTTGATCGCACTTTTGGTGGTCTTGATTGTGAAAATAGTCTCGGGCAATACCGAACAAGAGAATCAACCAACCGAGGAAACCGAAAATGCCTTAGTCTATAGCGAGGATGGAGATAAGGACGAGGAAAACGATTTGCCGCCGGAAGATCAAAAGGTGATCATGCAGTACGAAGGTGAGAACCCTAATGAGCTCGATCATTTAACTGGGTTAATTACCTATACAGAGGTAAAGGACGGGACGCTAGTGGCGATGGTGAGTATTGATCAGTATTTGGGGAACGGAACCTGTGTAGCAAACCTGAAGAATGACGGAGAAATCGCCGCGAGCGCTGAGCAGGCAATCGAAGCTGACGCGTCAACTTCGCATTGTGGTCCGATTACGGTTAATCTTGCCGGCGTCAGCGGTGGAAAATATCAGCTTGAGGTGGTTATTTCGAGTGGTGGAAAAACTGGTACAATTACAAGTAATGTAGAATTCTAAGGAGTAAATGGAAATGAGGATAAAATTTTTAGACAAAATGAAATCGGAGTTATACCGGGCGCGCTTGGCGGTTTTTGTAGTATTTGCGTTTTGTATGGGTGCGGTTTTTGCCTTTTTGGCAACCAGCAATACTAAGAACACAAATGCTACAACTGCTGGATTTAAAGCTGGAAATATTATGACAGACTATGTGATGTCAAATAGTAATACAATGAGTGTTTCGGATATTCAAAATTTCCTGACGCGCAAAAACCCTTGTAATTACCGTGATTATAATAAATATGTCTCTCTGATGAACTCTAACGCCGCCAAGAACAAAGGCTATAGGTGGCACTGGGATAACGGACACTTCGTCTGTCTTTCTGAAGAGCGTTTCGATGGTCAGTCGGCAGCGCAGATCATTTATGATGCCGCACAGGACTATCATATCAATCCGCAGGTTTTGATTGTTTTACTAGAGAAAGAACAGGGCTTGATTACCGATAAATATCCGAATAATATTCAGTATCGTTCGGCAACAGGATATGGTTGCCCGGACACCGCGGCTTGCAATACGAAATATTACGGATTTAAAAACCAGGTGCGCAATGCAGCGGCACTTTTCCACCAGGTACTTACGGGCGGGTGGAGTAATTATCATGTTGGTAATAATCAAGTTGCTTATCATCCGAATGCAGCTTGTGGCAGATCGAATGTTTATATTGAGAACCTTGCAACCGCGGCTCTCTATCGTTATACGCCGTATCAGCCAAATAGTGCAGCGCTGAGTTGGAGTGGCGATGGCTGTTCGTCATATGGCAATCGCAACTTCTACCACTATTTCACGGAATGGTTTGGTAGCACGCAGCAGGATGTACCAATAGCGCATCACCAAGTTATTGAAGACGGGGAGTACACTATTGTCGCGGATACGACTTATGATACAGCACTGACGGCAACGGGTACTGCAGCAGGAAGCAATGTGAGTATGAATACACGTACTGGTGCTGCTAATCAGAAATGGCAAGTAACTTATCATGACAACGATGCAACTTATAGCTTTACTAATAAGGCAACTGGTTTAGCGCTCGATATTCATGGCGCAAGTACAACTAGCGGTGCAAATATTGAGGTATTTACGAAGAATAACAATTGCAACCAGCGTTGGCGTGCAGTGGCGAATAATGACGGCACGGTTGGATTTGTCTCGGCTTGTTCAACTTCGGTAGCACTTGATGTTTATGGCGCTAGTAAAGCGAACGGGGCAAACGTACAGAGTTATAGCTATCATGGGGAGACGGCGCAGCGCTGGCGGATTATTCCGGATGCAGCAGTTGCCGATGGTCTTTATAGTATTTCGCCGCGGCATGAAGGTTCGCTTACGCTTGACGTCTTTGGTGGCTATACAACTCCGCAGACCAATGTCCAAGTGTATACTAATCACGAATCGCCAAACGAGAAGTGGAATCTTCAGTATAATAAACAGGATGGTACTTATAAGATTACGAGCTTAAACAGCGGTTTGGCGCTTGATGTCTTTGGCGGTTACGGGAAGAATGGTACGAACGTACAAATGTATAGTTATCACGGTGGTTGTGGACAAAACTGGTACATTATACCAAATGGAAACGGGCACACGATTGTTTCGGCTTGCTCGGGACTAGCACTTGATGTTTACGGTGCGGTTGGGGCTAGTGGCACCAATGTCCAAATTTGGCAACAGAATAACGCTGATAATCAAACCTGGACGATCAAATCGACAATACCGGGAGCTTTGCCGGATGGAATTTATAGCATTTCAGCCGAGGCGAACGGGAATTTGGCGCTTGATGCTAATAGTGGCAGCAATAGCGGTGAAAATGTACGAATCTATGACAAAAATAATTCCAATGCACAGCGATGGAAATTGACTGGGAACAGTGATGGTACCTACTTCATCACTAATGCCGCTTCAGGGTTATCGCTTGATGTTTACGGTGGTTACGCTCATGATGAAGCAAATGTTCAGATTTTCACTGCGCATCACGGACAGAATCAAAAGTGGAAAATTGATAAGAATACGAACGGCAGCTATACAATTAGTTCGGTTAATTCCGGTAAACCACTTGACGTCTATGGCGGTGGAACGACGAGCGATAGCAACGTGCAGCAATTCTCATGGCATGGTGGCAAAAATCAACAGTGGCGTATCGTGAAAGAGTAGGCTAGCAAAATGACACTTAATGCCGGGGATATATGGAGTTCACTGAAACGAAAAAGCCTCTTCGTCGCGAAGCTGGCTCACCCCGGCAATATCAAGAAAGCTTATCAAATTCTTCAAAAAGGTGGTCCGAAAGAGTTTGTTCGCCGTTTCAAATCAAGAATGCATTATCAATATGCTGAGCAGCGTTATCAATATCGCGACTATTTAAATATTATGCGACCAACCGAGAAGGAGCTTGCTCAGCAACGAAAAGCACATTTTGCTAGCCGGCCTTGTTTTGGTGTTGTAATTCCGCTTTATAAGACTAAGCTGGAATACTTGCAAGATTTACTAGATAGTTTCAAGGCTCAGACTTATACAAATTTTAAGCTTTTTATGGTTGATGCTTCGCCAATCGAAGATGGGCGAACGGTATTAACTGATATGATGCGAACTGAAGCAGAAAATGACCCGCGGATTATCTATAAAATTCTCCCGAAGAATGATGGGATTGCTGGCAACACTAATCAAGCGATCCAGCTTGCCATGGAAGATCCCGATGTGACCCATATTGCGCTTTGTGATCACGACGATTTTATCGAGCCGGATACTTTTTATCAATACACTAAAGTTTTGAATAAGGATCGAAATATTAAAATCATTTATTCTGACGAAGATGTAGTAAAACATAAAGACGATCCGGAGGCATCATATGTTATGAAACCGGATTTTAATCCCTATCACATGGAAAGCTGCAACTACATTAATCACTTTTTTGTCTGTGAAAAAGAGCTGCTTGAAAAAATTAAAACAAAGGATGGTTTGTACGAGCAGCCGGAATTTGACGGGGCGCAGGATTATGATCTCTATTTACGACTGATTGAGGAAGCGCTGAAACTTGATCAAAAACTAAAAAAGCAAGAAACGGAAAAAATCAAAGCAGCAATTTATACATCTGCGACGATTCGTCATGTGCCACGGGTTTTGTATCATTGGCGTGCGGCGGAGAATTCTACTGCTCAAGATCCACACAACAAGCTGTATGCTTTTGATGCAGGTAAACGCGCGCTAGAGGCATATTATAAGCGGCTTGGAATAAATGTTAAAGCAGTTGAGCATACGGAAGTTTGGGGGACTTATCGTACACGGTACCAATTAAAAGAAAAACCACTTGTGAGCGTGATTATTCCGAACAAAGACCATGCAAAAGATTTGCAAACGGCGATTGAGTCGATAAAAAGTGGGTCTTATAAAAAACTTGAATTTGTTATTATAGAAAACAATTCAGTTGAACCGGAAACTTTTGCGTATTACGATAAGCTTAAAAAGCAGAAGGATGTCAAGATTTTGCAGTATGACGCAGATGAATATAATTTCTCTGCACTCAATAACTATGGCGTTAAACATGCTAGTGGTGATATATTGTTGCTGCTGAATAATGACACTGAGATGATTGATAGTGATTCAATTGGTGAAATGGTGGCGATTTTGGAGCGCGAGCAAGTTGGTGCGGTTGGGGCGAAGTTAATATTTGCGGACGGTGAATTGCAGCATGCTGGCGTAGTTACGGGTTTAGGTGGTAGCGCAGGGCACATCTTTCATCATCTACGTTCAGAATTTAGCTATGGGAACCGGGCGAATTGTGTAGTTAATTATTCGGCAGTTACGGCAGCCTGCTTAATGGTTAAGAAATCAACCTACAAAAAAGTCGGTGGTTTTGATGAGAACTTTGCGGTCGCATTTAATGACGTTGATTTTTGCCTAAAGATTCGTGCGCTTGGGGATCTGATAGTTTATACTCCGTACGCAAAATTTTATCATTATGAGAGTAAAAGTCGCGGGGCAGATATGATTGACGAGAACAAACGCCTACGGATGGAGCAGGAAGCGCAGCAACTAAGGGATAAATGGCCAAAGCTTTATCAGAATGGTGATCCTTACTATAATCAAAATTTTACTTTGCATCGTTCAGACTGCAGTCTTCGCGAGATCCAGCCCTCGGATTTTCGAGACTAGTATGCTATAATATTTGTAAATGGCAAGTGAAAAAAAGAGAATCTGTCTCTTTGCAGGTTTTGATGCGCGTGCGAAAGTTGCAGATTATGTAATATATTATATCAAGGCGTTATCGCGGATTTCAGATGTGTATTATTGGGGTGAGTTTACCGCCGATGATTCTGAAAGGGCGAAACTAGAGCCTTATTGTAAGGGTGTTTACTTTCAGGAGCATAATAAGTATGATTTTGGTTCTTGGCAGGAATTAGTAAAAGCAATTGGTCGTGAGCAGATTGAAACTTATGATGAAGTAATTCTCGCAAACGACTCATGCTATGGTCCGCTATTTGATTTGGGGGATCTATTTGAGGAGATGGATCGTCGCGAGGTGGATTTTTGGGGTTTATCTATGGCGCATTTACAGCATATTCATCTCCAAAGTTATTTTATGGTACTAAAAAAACCAGTTATCAAGTCGGATGTTTTTTATGATTTTCTTGCTAGTGTTAAGCCGGAAAAGAATCATCGTATGATTTGTGCGCAGTATGAGCAACGTTTTACTTATATTCTGAATAAAGCTGGCTTCAAGTTTGATGCGTTAATTCCGTATGTGGACCGTGCACATCACCCTTATTATGACGTTGAGGCAGCAATTTGCGATTACAACTTTCCGCTCATTAAGATCAAATTCTTTTCGGGTGAAATTCGCGACCAAATACCAGTCAAAGATTGGCGACAAATGATCTCGCACTATAGTGATTTTCCAGTGTCAATGATCGAGGCGGATTTAGAGCGACGCGGGTATGATCTTGTGGAGGTCGATCAAATTTTGCAAGAAAATCATGATCCAACAAAAACACAAATCCTAGATCAGCCTAAACTACCATGGTTTCGGAAAATTATTAAAAAGTGTGTTTATCGTATCGGACGGGTTTTTGATGGCTATCTTTACGAAAAAATACACCCCTATGATTTACGTGATGACGCTTTGGCCCGTAGCTATCGTAGTCTGAAACAGAATTTTGATTTGCTTGCTGCACAAGTGAATTCCGACTGTCCTCGCATGCGTCGGTATGTATTAAATAATAAGCCTGAATCTGTTAATGGTCAAAGTAAATTTAGATTTGCTCTCAGGGACTATACCGAGACGCGTATTTCTCCACTACCTTTGCCGCTCACTAGGGAATCAGATATTCTCTTGATTGGGAACATGAGCGACCATAATCTTTCATTGATCGGTTTTGACGATTTTTATCCGATTTACCTTAATAATCTTTGGGTTGAAGACGATCATCCCAACTGGTTTGAGTCGCGCGATTTAAGTGATTTTTCTTTTAGAATTAAGGAAGGTGGTCGTGTTTGGTTTGATCTTATTTTGGTCCAACCATTTGCTGATGTACTTGATAGTAAGGATATTGGGGATTTTATCAAAAACGCAAAAAAGCAAATGATTTATGAGGCAGTGCTAGTAATGTTGGTACGAGACGATCAAGCACAGCTTTATCAAGAAATATTGGAGTCTGAGGGCTTAGTTTTGGCCCCCAGCACGCGCGGCTTCGTGGTGGGAAACGACCCATTTGAGGTATATTATGATAAAATAAGAGGTATAAAAGGCTACAAGGCGTTGATTTATAAAATAAAGTAGGGAGTGATTATGAAAGGTATTATTTTGGCTGGTGGGTCGGGGACTCGCCTTTATCCGATTACGGAGGGAATTAGCAAACAGCTGATGCCGATTTACGACAAACCAATGATTTTTTACCCGCTCACGACTTTAATGTTGGCTGGGATTCGCGATATTTTAGTTATCACGACTGAGACCGATCAGCCTGGTTTCAAAAAGCTTTTAGGTGATGGCTCAAAATTTGGCGTAAACCTTGAATATATCATTCAGCCTTCGCCGGATGGTCTTGCGCAGGCATTTATTCTCGGCGAAGATTTTATTGGTGATGAAGCCTGCGCAATGGTACTGGGGGATAATATCTTCTATGGTAACGGCTTAACCAAGCTCCTAGTAAGTGCGCGTGAGAATGCCGAGGCTGGTTTTGCAACGAATTTTGGCTTTCGGGTGCACGATCCGGAACGTTTTGGGATTATGGAACTTGATAGCGAGAACAATATTGTTAGCGTTGAAGAAAAACCGGCACAGCCAAAATCTGATTTTGCGGTGACGGGGCTATACTTTTATCCAGCTGGTGTTGCCGAGAAGGCAAAACAAGTACGACCATCCGATCGTGGTGAGCTTGAGATTACCTCGCTCAACGATATTTATTTGCAAGAAGGAAAGCTGAAGGGTGAGTTGCTCGGTAGTGGCTTTAGCTGGTTTGACACCGGAACCTTTGATAGCGAAATGGACGCTGCTGTAATGATTCGCGCAATTGAAACCAATCAGAGCCGTGTGGTTGCTTGTCCGGAACAAATTGCATTTGAACGTGGTTGGATTAGCTGTGAGCAATTAGCTGAACGTGCTGAGCTTCTAAAAAAGAATAGCTATGGTGCATTTTTGAAGAAAACTTTGGAGGCTGCAAAATGAAAAAGATTGAGACTGAGCTGGGGGGTTGTTACATTTTGGAGCCAACACGTTTTGGTGATGCGCGTGGATATTTTTCGGCGCCGTACATTGATGCCGAGTATCGTGAACTCGGATTTCAAGGCTTGAAGCAGGTTAGCCGCAGCAGATCTGCTAAAGGCGTACTAAGGGGTATGCATTTCCAAAAGGGTGACTATGCGCAAGCAAAAGTCGTTGAAGCTGTGAACGGCGCAGTACTCGATGTTGTGGTTGATCTTCGTAAAGATTCGCCGAGCTACGGCAAATGGACTTCAGTGCTACTAACGCCGGAAAACGGTCGCCAATTATATGTGCCGCGTGGTTTTGCACATGGTTTTATTAGTCTAGAGGACGATACGGTTTTCCAGTATTTTGTTGATAATACTTATATGCCGGATCAAGAAGGCGGCATCGCCTGGGATGATTCGACTGTCGGGATTGACTGGCAAAGTATATTCAATGAATACGGGATTGAAAGTCCGGAATTATCAGAAAAAGATAGCAACCGAATGAGTTTTGCGCAGTTTGACGAGGGGAAAGAATGAAATATTTAATTACAGGTGGGGGCGGGCAGCTCGGGTTTGATGTTCGGCGTGATTTACTGCACCGGGATGTCAGCGAGTCGGATGTTGCGGCTCCGAGTTCGAAAGAACTTGATATTACAGATGCTCGGGCAGTAGAGAAATATATCGGAATTTTCCAACCAAATGTAATTATTCACTGTGCTGCCTACACAAATGTTGATGGTGCAGAAAGTGACCAAGAAGCCTGTAGAAAAGTTAATGTTGAGGGAACAAGAAACTTGGTGCGCGCTGCCGAAAAAGTTGACGCAAAAATAATCTACATCTCAACGGATTATGTTTTTGACGGAGAAAGTGCTGAGCCGTACGAAATTGATGCAAAGACTAACCCAAAGAGCGTCTATGGTCAAACGAAGTACGAAGGCGAAGAAATTGTGCGCGAGTACCCGAAGCATTTTATTGTGCGGATTGCGTGGATATTTGGAATTAATGGTCGCAATTTTGTTAAGACAATGTTGAGGGTTGCGAATGATCGCGATGAAGTCGCGGTAGTAGACGACCAAATTGGCTCGCCAACTTATACCGTGGATCTGGCAAAATTTTTGGTAGATTTGTCGAAAACTGAGAAATATGGGATTTATCACGCTACAAATGAGGGTTTTTGTTCGTGGGCCGAATTCACTGAGGAAATTTACAAAAATGCCGGGCTAGATACAAAAGTCAAGAAGGTCAGCACAGAAGAGTATATTGAGCTAGCAGGGAAGCCACAGGCAAAGCGTCCAAAATTCTCGAAATTGAGTAAAGATAGTATTGAACAGAATGGTTTTGAGCGTCTGCCAGCTTGGCAGGATGCAGTGAAGCGCTATATTGCGGAGTTAAAAAAGGAAGGAGAATTATGAAATTTATCGTAACTGGTGGATGTGGTTTTATCGGTAGCAATTATTTGCATTATGTAGTGAATAAATATCCCGAGGATGAGTTCATCTGTATTGATGCGCTGACCTATGCGGGGAATTATCATAATCTTGATCCGATTATTAATAAAGAAAATTTCCGTTTTGTGAAACTCGATATTACCGACCGTGAAGGCGTGGATCAACTTTTTGCGACCGAGAAGCCGGATTACGTAATTAATTTTGCTGCCGAAAGTCATGTTGATAATTCGATCAAAAACCCAGGGATTTTTGTGAAGACCAATGTCATGGGTACCCAAGTTTTGATGGATGCGGCGCTGAAGCACGGTGTAAAGCGTTACCATCAGGTTTCCACTGATGAAGTTTACGGTGACTTGCCGCTCGATCGCCCGGATCTGTTGTTTACTGAGGAAACTCCGCTCCATACTTCAAGCCCATATTCAGCCTCAAAAGGTGGCGCAGATTTGCTGGTGCTTGCTTATATGCGCACCTTTAAGCTCCCGGCAACAATCAGTCGTTGCTCAAATAATTATGGTCCATATCAGTTCCCGGAAAAATTAATCCCACATACGATTGCTTGTGCTATGAAAGGCCAAAAAGTCCCAGTTTACGGCGAGGGTAAGAACGTGCGCGACTGGATTCACGTTTATGACCACAATGTGGGTGTGGATTTGATAGTGCGCGAAGGGAAGGAAGGTGAGGTTTATAACCTTGGCGGACGCGCTGAGCGTGATAATTTGACGATCGTAAAGACGATCCTTGCGGCGCTTTGTAAAACTGAAGATTTGATTGATTTTGTAACCGACCGTCCGGGGCACGATTTGCGTTACGCGATGGACCCGACCAAGGCCGAGAAAGAACTCGGCTGGACGAGGAAATACGATTTTGACGAAGGTATGAAAGCGACAATTGACTGGTATTTGGAAAATCAAGATTGGGTGAAAAACATCGAGAGCGGAGAGTATCGGGATGCTTACCAAAACTAAAAAAAGTCCTAAGGAATTTTTACGTAAATTATGGCATTCTGTTGAAGAATTTCGCGCCCGTCATCCAGTTATTTATATAGCGATTGTTTTTCTGATCGGTATTTTATGCTCGCTAATTATAGAAAAAGGTCTACGTGTCTATTACAATCGTTTACTAAAGACTCAGTTGACTTTTAATGCTAATAGATTAATATTGGTTGGCACTGTAACTGAGGTGATTCTTATGATTCTTGCTTATGGCAAGAAAGGGATAGATTTTATCTATAAGTACCGCTATTTATTTGGGGCTGGGCTGTTCGTACTTTGTGTAGCAATGCGATTGAACTATTCGTCCTCTGGAATGCTGGATGGTAGTATTCAGCCAAATCATACTACTCAGACGGATGATATTCTTACCGGTGTCAATCGGGCGATTCGGTCAGACGAATATATCGTAAGTACTCCGATGATTCTTTCTCAGGGGCAAAATGACTTTAATTTGGTTAATCCTGATATCATGGCGGACGATGTCGTAACATCATTTTATCCAAAATTGCCAAATAAAACTTTAACTTCAGTTTTGACTAATCCGCACACGATTGGTTTTGCCTTTCTGCCACTTGAAAATGCTTATTCGTTCTATCAACTTTTGCCGTGGTTTGTGGCGTTTTTTGCAGTTTTTGAAATGCTCATGATTATCACTAAACGGCGCAAGCTAATGTCCTTAATTGGGGCATTCGTGGTGATTTTTAGCCCAGTAATGCTATGGTTCGATAGCATACAAAACGTGATGTATGTGGCGCTACTTTTTGATATATTCTATTTATTTATTCATCATGGTAAGACTTGGAAAGCAAAATTAGGTTTCTCAGTTCTGTTTGGCTGGGTGGCGGCTTGCTTTGTAATGATGATCTATCCGGCTTGGCAGGTACCATATGGGTATGTCTTACTCGCACTTTTAATTTCTCTACTTGTCGATAATCGTAAGGTCTTAAAATGGCGGGATCTAATCTATGTTTTACCGGTGATCGGTATGATTGCGGTATTAGTGCTTCCAAATGTAATAACCTCACTTGATCAATATAGGCTTACGACTCAAACAGTATATCCTGGTCAAAGGTCAGAAAATGGCGGCGGTGGAGCGTTGAGCATTTTCTACTATATTGCTTCTATCTTCTTCCCGCTAGTCGAAGTTCCGAATCCATGTGAAGCAAGCGGTTTTATTAGCCTTTTCCCAATTCCAATTCTAGTCGGCTTATATGTAATCGTTAAATCTTGGCGGAAGGAAGAGCGACCTGACCCAGTATTGATTGGGCTAGTAGTACTGAGTCTATGTTTCTCGTTCATGTGTTTGGTTGGAAATGAGTTTATCGCTAAAATTACATTGTTATTCTTCTCGCCAACTAACCGATTACGACCAGTCTTGGAACTGACCTGTTTGCTAATTATTATTCGTTTGTTAGGTGTATATCAGACAGCCAAGCCATATAAAAGATCGGCATTACTGGCCATGGCATGCGCAATTATAACGGCTATCTTGGTATATCTTGGAACTATTCAGATCAATACTTACGCTAGCGGGGCCTACATGCATTCCGCAATGATCTGTGCGGCATTTATTGTGTATTACATTTTGATTTACGGCTTGCTAGATCGTCGCAAGCAGACAGGCTATGTTATTGGGGTACTAGCGGCGTTGTTTTCCGGATACCAATTCTTAACCATCCATCCACTTAGGGTTGGGCTAGATGTATATACCGATAAGCCGGTTGCGGAGAAGATACGTGAGCTCAGCGCCAAGAATCAAGAAGCACTTTGGCTAACTTCGGGCCCGCTTCTCTCTGATTATGCTCTCGCGAATGACGCTAGAGTGATTAACTCGGTTAATTATTATCCGATTGCTGATAGGTGGCGACTTTTTGATCCAAATGGCGAAAACGATTATATTTATAACCGTTATGCCCATATTGGGATTGCAGTATCAGATCAAGATGCCACGAGTTTTGAGTTGCTTGCTCCAGATGCCTTTGCTATTACACTAAATTATAAGGATGTTTGTTTGCTGGAGCCAACTTACTTCTTGAGCGATAAAGATTATCGCGCAGTTCCGGGATGGTCTAAGAAATTAATTTACGATGAAGACGGAATGTATATCTATCAATTAGATTGTCAATCTGAGGATTCAACTAATAAAGCCGAGAAGAAATAGTTGTGGCTGAAAAACGTATAAATATTATATATACTTTGAATGACAAGTTTGTCCCTCAGGTTGCGGCGGGTATCTGCTCGGTTTGTGAGAACAACAAGTCAGCAAAGATTACCTTCTATCTTATATCTGATGGTATCACCGAGCAAAATCAACAAAAACTGAGAGACTTTGTAAAAACCTACGGGCAAGATGCCAATATTATTGAGATCGGTGATCTTAGCAAATATATCGATTTCGATTTTGATACCACAGGCTGGAATTCGATCGTCTTGGCGCGGCTAGTGCTAGATAAGTTATTACCGAACACGGTTGACAGAATATTATATCTAGACGGCGACACGATCGTGCGCGGTGATTTGCGTGATTTATACGACATTGACATGGGTAAATCTGTAATTGGTGCGAGTATTGAGCCAACGGCAAGTCGAAAGCACAAAGCAGCCCTAGACATTGAAGGTCTGTATTATAACGCCGGGGTTTTATTAATCGACCTCAAAAAATGGCGCAAAGAAAAAACTGGTCAACGAATTCTCGATTATTATGCGGAGCATGGCGGTAAGTTGTTTGCAAACGATCAAGATGCAATTAACGGTGCTTTGAAGGGGGAAATTTACACTCTGGCGCCAAAGTACAATTTCTGTAATATTTATATGCAGTATCCCTATCGATATCTAAAGAAATTAGTGGCGCCGACGGAATATTTTTCACCGACAGAGTTTGAAGATAGTATAAAAAATCCCGTGGTTATTCATTATCTAGGTGAAGAACGACCCTGGCGAGAGGGCAATACGCACAAATACCGCGCTGATTACAAGAAGTATTTGGCAATGACGCCCTGGAAGGATACGCCGGATGACACTGGATGGAATACATACTTTTTATGCTGGCGGATTTTTAATACTATTACGAAGCCTTTTCCAGCCTTAAGATACAAAATTATCGATTCGCTAATTCCAATCGTTCTCAAACTTCGTGCAAGGCAAAATAAGCAAGTAGAAAATACCCTGAGGGGGGGGTTAAATGTTTGTATCTTGGCAGGCGGATTTCATTCGAGACTGGAGACAACACCATGTTGAAGCCCAAGGTCTCGATTTTGATTCCAGCCTACAATGCTGAAAAGTTGGTTCATAAAGCTATCGACAGTGCTTTGGTACAAACCTATGATAATATTGAAGTAATTGTCATTAACGACGGATCGACAGATGATACCTGGCGGGTTTTGCAAAAATGCCAAAAGCAATATCCGCAGAAAGTTCGAATATTTTCGCAGAAAAATAAAGGACTCGGCGCGACTCGCAATGTATTACTAGAAAAGGCCAAAGGTGATTACATTGTTAATTTAGACGCTGATGATTGGCTGAAACCTGATTATGTAGAAGTAATGCTGTCGGCGCTTGGCGAGGGTGATATTGCGATTTGCGGATTTGAACGCTATGACGCACAGTATCAATTTCGTGATAAGCGTGTGCCGGAACTAACTTCGTATACAAAGTATCGTTTTTGTACCACGGCCGGGAAAATGTTTCGTCGACGTTTCTTGCAGGATAACAAGTTGCACTATCGTGCGCTTAATATGGGTGAGGACGCATTTTTTAATGTGAGCGCTTACGCAAAAACAGATGAAATTGCAATTGTGGATTATACTGGATATTGTTGTTACGAAAGCGGGAGTTCCATGGCGCATAGTGCAAAATACTCTGAGGCAAAATCATTTTATAGTGTTATGAAGGCTCTAGTAAAAGATTTAAATGACTCAAAGATGTTGTATGATGCAGAATTTCAGTTTTATGTGCTAAAGAATTTATTGATGGATGTCTTTCTTTATAAAGACGGTCTATCTGTGCGTGAGTTAATTGAAATTTACCGTCGCCATATCGTATGGTATAAAGAATTCTTACGACAAAACAAGGCTAAGTTTAAAGTTTATTTTCAAGAAGGGGAAACATTGCCGATCAACCTCACTCTGAATGCTTTTGTTGTATTGACGAAGCTGCATTTAGATGGGATGATGTTGAGAATTCTCAAGAAGATCTCGGTAAATATATTATAATAAAAATATGACTAAGCAAGATAGTATCCATACTTTTATTGTGTTGGCTTATAAAGAATCCGCATATCTTGAGGATTGTATTAAATCGGTGATAAATCAAACTTATCCGAGCCGAGTAATTATTGCAACTTCGACGCCGAATGATTTTATTAGCAAGTTAGCCAAGAAATATAATATAAGGGTAAAGATCAACCGTGGTAAAACTGGAATTGGCGCAGATTTTGACTTTGCCCTGCAAGCAGGCGAAACGGATCTCGTCACGATTGTTCATCAAGATGACATTTATGACCCAGGATATAGTGAAGCCATGGTTAAGGCATATCAAAAATATCCTGATAGTTTAATTCTTTTTCCGGATTATTACGAGTTGCGAGGTGACCAAAAAGTGGAGCAAAACACATTACTCAAGGTCAAACATTTTCTGCTTTGGCCGCTTAGACTTACTACGGGTAAATTAAAATTTACGAAACGTATGTCGCTTCGTTTTGGGGATCCAATCTGTTGCCCGGCTGTAACTTTCAATACCCAAAAAGTTCAGCCGCCACTATTCGATAATGAGATGAAGAACGATGTCGATTGGCATGCTTGGGAAGTTCTAAGTAGAAGACCGGGCAATTTTACTTTTGTTGACCAAAAACTAATGGGGCATCGGATTCATACGGGGTCGGAAACTACTAAAAATATTCAGAATAATTTACGCACAAAAGAGGATTATCAAATTTTGAGGCGTTTTTGGCCGGATTTTATTGCGCGCAGGATTGCAAAACTAGATGCAAAATCCGAAAAAAGTAATCAAGTCTAGTCTATGTTATAATATACCTATGCCAAAGGTGTTATTAATTATTCCTGCTTATGATGAAGATGCTAATATTTTGAGCACTTGTCAAAAGATTGCAGATTATAATAAGCAGCATCACACTGACTACGATTTTATTGTCATTAATGATTCTTCAAATGATTCTACCGGGCAAATTCTTGATGCTTCGCATCTGCCACACGTTGACCATATTTATAACCTTGGTATCGGTGGCGCAATGCAAACTGGCTATAAATATGCTCGTGATAAAGATTATGATATTGCAGTACAGTTTGACGGTGACGGTCAGCACGATATTAATGCGGTCGAGACATTAATCCAGCCGATCAAAGATGGCGAGGCCGATCTTGTGATTGGCTCGCGTTTTCTAACCAAAACTGGTCGTTTTCGGTCTACGTTTGCGCGGCGAGTTGGCATCAAAATCATCTCCGACTACATGAAATTATTAACGCATCGTCGGATTTCCGATACGACTTCCGGCTTTCGGGCGTGTGACCGGTTGATTATTGAAAAATTTGCCCGTGATTACCCGAGTGAATATCCTGAGCCAGTCACCACCACGGCTTGCCTGCTTCAGCATGATCGTGTTACAGAAGTCCCGGTCGAGATGAATGAACGTACCGCGGGCGCTTCCTCCATTCATACCTGGAAAAAGGCTTACTACATGATTAATGTTTTCATGACTTTGTTAGTTGTAAAAATTAGAGGGAGGTATTGATGTCGTTTCAGCTGATGATTGCCTTAATTGTTTTTTCGCTAATTTTGATTATACTCATTAGCATTTTGGTTGGTAGAGGCAAAATCCCGATCAAGTATTCCTTATTGTGGTATGCTTTTGCAGTTTTCATTCTGCTGGTTGGGTTAGTTCCAGATTTATTCGGGGCGTTTGGACGTTTAATTGGGTTTAATATCATGTCGGATCTCGTGGTTGGCCTTATTATTACGGTGCTGATTTTTCTAAATATTGCTCTTACAGTAATGATTGCCAGTCAAAGACGACGTATCAATCTCGTATCCCAAGAAATGGCGTTACTGAAGAAAGAAGTTGAGGATGCCAAACGTAAAAAATAATCGCGATGTCACGCTTGACGCTACCAATCTGCGCAAAAATTTTGTCTGGAATCTAATTGGCTCCACGGCATCATCTTTCGCCTCGTTATTTTTTATGATGATTGTGACGCGCCTAAATGGCATTGACGATGCTGGGATTTTTTCGTTTGCTTTTTCGACAGCGAGTATTTTCTTGGTAATTGGAATTTATAGTGGTAGAACTTTTCAAGTTACGGACAAAAATAAAAAGACCACCGACTCGGATTATTTTTACCTTAAGTTCGCAACTTGCATTGCGATGCTAGTTAGCGGCTTAATATTTTGTCTAGTTCGCGGTTATACGGGCGAAAAGCTTATCGTAATCATGTTTTTGATCACTTTTCGTGCGCTTGAGGCAATTGGTGAGTGCGCCTATGCCGTGATCCAAAAAAAGGATCGGCTGTATCAGGTTGGTCGATCAATGACCATGAAAGCCCTGGGCAGCCTAGTAAGTTTTTTCATTATTGATTATCTTACGCGAGATGTGACGTTTTCTTGTGTCATGATTATTATCGGTCATCTACTACCAATGATATTTTATGATTTACCAAAATTAGTCAAGACCGGGTTCCATTTTGGTGAATTTCGACCCGAGCGAGTATGGTATCTACTTAGGATCGGGTTTTTTACCTTTGGATTTACGTTTCTGAATCTCTATGTGATCAATGCCGCACGCTACGTCCTTGATTCGAATGCTAGCGATAGCGCGCAGACAATTTACGGTATTATTGCAATGCCAGCAACGATCTTGAGCCTAATTGGCCAATACCTAATTCAGCCGTTTTTAACTAACTTTAAAAAATTCTTTGCAACTGATGCTGGGAAATTTCAGGGTTTGGTCGCGAAGCTCTGTCTCGCGATTGTCGCAATTGGTGCCGTTTGCGTGCTGGCAGCCACGCTACTAGGTATTCCGGTACTCGAGCTACTTTATGCAATTGAGCTTGATGGTAATCTCTTGTCGCTGATTATGATTATTGTCGGTGGGGTGTTCGGTGCTTTAGTTTTAGTGGTCTCGACGGCACTCGTCACAATGCGACGCACTAGTGATCAATTTTGGATTTTCTGTGCGGCGGCACTAGTAGCGTTTTTGCTTTCGCAAGCATTGGTTGGTGGCGGCGAAGTCTTTGGTGCGTGTCTCAGCTATATGGTTTCGATGCTGGTGCTTTTCTTGATGTATTTGGCGGTTTTTGCATACCGAATGCGTGGCTTGAAACAAAATCTTGCCCAGGAGGTAGAGCGTGCCAAAGCAGAATAAGTCAGTTTTTTCGGTGATTGTTCCGGCTTACAATGTCGAAAACTACATCGAAGAATGCATAAATAGCGTACTAGAGCAAGATTTTAAAGATTTTGAGTTGATTCTAGTCGATGATGGTTCGACCGATCGTACTAGTGAGATTTGCAAGGGGTATACTAGAACTAGTAAAGTTCGTTATGTCTATCAAGAAAACGCCGGTCTCTCTAGTGCCCGTAATACCGGTGTTCGGCATGCGATCGGGGAATATCTAATTTTCCTTGACGGCGATGACTACTTGCTCCCAGAGGCGCTGAAGACCATTCAGGATGGACTCGAGCCAGGGCTGGACCTTCTTCGCTATCAAGCCGAAGAGGTATTTGAGGATGGGAAAACGGTGGAATATAAGGAAGCTGGCTTCGACAAAATGTCGGGTGTGGTAGCATTTAGGCGGTTGGCGCACTATCATTATACCGAGAACGCTTGGCTCTATGCTTACCGACGTGAGTTTTTTGTTGAAAATAAATTTGAGTACGCTGAGGGTTGTATTGCGGAGGATTTTGGCTTGACGCCGTTAATTTTTGCGCAGGCCAAGACAGTCAAATCGATTCCTGAGATTTGCTATGCCTATCGTCAGCGGGAGGGGAGCATTATGCACAATCCAGAGAAAATTGCTCGGCGAACACAGGATATTGAAAGACAACTAAAAATTATTTTGCCGCGGATCGCTGAGATCTCAGGATCAGAGGCTATCTTGCATTATCTCGTGGTATCATTCTTGACCGAGGCCGCCAAACGAAGCCAGCCGCATTTTCTGCAAATTTACCAGAAAGCGAAAAACTCTGGAATGCTAGAATATGTTCACCCTGCTAGTTTGAAGGCATTGCCGCGGTCTTTGCTGCTAAAGTATTTTCCGAAGGTGTTTTATCGGGTGTACCGGTGAATCTGGTCGAGGTGGTTTGGTCTGTGGTATAATATAAACCATGAAAATACCTCGAGTTTGGGACAAGCGCAACTTGGTGTTGCTAACGGAGCTCACGAAAACCGATTTCAAGCTTCGCTATCAGGGTTCGGTGCTCGGATATCTTTGGGCGCTACTCAGACCACTGTTAATGTTTGCAATTCTCTATATTGTCTTTGCGAAGCTGCTTCAATTTGGTAATGATATCCCGCATTATCCGGTCTATCTTTTGACTGGTACGGTACTTTGGAGCTTTTTTACCGAATGCAGCCAGCAGGGGATTCAGGCAATGGTAGGGCGTGGCGATTTGATTCGTAAGATTAGTTTCCCAAAATACATCGTGACGGTTTCGACTACCTTGACAGCAGTGATTAACTTGCTAATTAACCTAGTAGTAATTGTGATATTTGCGCTGATTAACGGAGTGGCGCCGAGCTTCTCATGGCTACTGGTTTTGCCGCTAATTTTCGAGCTGTATTTGCTGGCACTCGGGATTTCCTTCCTGCTAGGCTCAATCAACGTCAAATACCGCGATATTGGTTCGATTTGGGATGTTTTGATTCAGGCGCTATTTTACGCCGTTCCGATTATCTATCCGATTGCGATGGTGGCCGAGACTAGCACGTGGGCAGCAAAGGTGATTCTGCTCAATCCGATTGCGCAGGTTATTCAAGATGTGCGTTGGAGTTTAATTACGCCAGCTACAGTCACGACTTCGGGCTTCGTTGGTGTGTGGGCGGAGCTAGTTGCAATGGGGATTGTCCTGGGTACCTTTGTGATTGGTGCGCTAGTATTTCGAAAACGTTCGCGTTTCTTTGCGGAGGAAATTTAGATGGTAGACAAGCGGGCAATTGGCAAAAGAACAGTAATCAGTGATTCAAAGAGTAATGTCGCGATTAGCGTACGCGGTCTTTCAAAGAGTTTTCGCTTGCCCACCGAGCGGGCTTGGGGTCTCAAGCAAGCCTTCTTCAATCGCCTCCGTGGTGTCAAAGGTTATAAAGACCAGAAAGTTCTTGATAATATCAATCTAGAAATCAAAAAAGGCGAATTTGTTGGTATTGTGGGGCGCAATGGCTCCGGGAAGTCGACACTCCTGAAACTTCTTGCGGGGATTTATTATCCGAGCGCGGGAGAAATTATCGTCAATGGCAGCTTGGTGCCATTTATCGAACTCGGGGTTGGGTTTAATATGGAGCTTTCCGGGCGCGAAAATGTCTATCTAAATGGTGCGATTCTTGGCTTCAGCAATAGCGAAGTTGAAGCAATGTATGATGACATTGTGAAATTCGCTGAGCTGGGCGAGTTCATGGATCAGAAGCTGAAGAATTATTCTTCCGGCATGCAAGTGCGCCTAGCGTTCTCGATTGCGATTCGCGCTAAAGGTGATATTTTGATTCTTGACGAAGTTCTAGCGGTGGGTGACGCAGAGTTCCAAAGAAAATGTAATGATTATTTTGAATCTCTGCATGGCAATCAGACCGTGATTCTCGTGACACATTCAATGGACAATGTCAAAAAGTTCTGTGATCGCGCCATTATGATCGAAGGCGGTAAAATTGCCTGCGAGGGCAAGCCCGAGAAGGTTGCCGAAGCTTACGAAAAGTTGTTCATTTGAGCCGAGCCCTGTATGAACGCAGTATTCGTATTACATTGTCTATATAACGTACGGACAATGTCTGTCATTTATGATATGACTTTTTCGCGCGACGTTTAGACCTCTGATTGGCGATGCGCCAGCGCAGATAAATTAAAGCAAGTAATATGCGCGCCCGCAGACTAAGCTTCCCGTGGTTGTCTTTCAGTATCCAATCTTTTAGCTCGTGGTAGCTTTTCTTCCAGTTCACCCACTCTAGTGACGATTTATGTACGATGCTAGTTTCAGTACCGAAGTTATAAATATAAAGTGGCTTTGGAATAAAAAGAATCTCACCGTCCTTTGCGGCAAGATAGTCGATCGCAAATTTGGTATCTTCAGCAAAGTCACGCCCTTCCTCAACGCGAAGATGGTTTTTTTGAATAGTCTCTGCAATAAACGCCCTTCCTGTCATACCATACATTCGCCCATCAAGAATCATAAGATAAGTCACATAGCTCGAAAGCGATTCTCCAGCCCGACGTGAACGACGCGGTTGCATATAGAGCGTGCTGGATTTGCCTTCGCGTAATTTCTTGTATTTACGCCCAACTACCGCAAGCACCGCATTTGGATTTTTTTGCATTGCTTTTACTAGAGCTTCAACAAAATCCGGCAAGATTTCGTCATCGGAATCGATAAAGATTAAGTATTTACCAGTTGCAAGGTCAATGCCGCGATTGCGAGCAGCGCTAACACCGGCGTTTTCTTGATGGATAACCTTGAGTCGCTTGTCAGCTTTTGCGAGATTATGTAGCACTTGCAGGGAATTATCACTTGAGCCATCATCAATTGCAATAATTTCAATCGTCTGATAACTTTGGTGAAAAAGTTCTTGGATGAGTTTTTCTACGCTTTTTGCGGTATTCCACACTGGGATAATCACCGAAACCAACGGCACCATGTCGGTGGTTTCGGTGGTGCTTGAATCTTTGCTGGACGGAGTTTTAGTCGTTTTTTCTGTCATTTTGGTGTGCCAAATAGTTCAAAGTGTCGCGCATCATGTCGGCAATAGTGAACTCGGTTGCCCAGCCAAGTTCAACTTTTGCCTTGCTAGGATCGGCATAGACCGTTGCTAGATCCCCGGTTCGGCGCTCAACAACTTTGTGCGGTAATTTTTTACCGCTAGCCTTCTCAAAGGCCGCCACCATTTCTAACACACTGGTACCTTTGCCGCTACCAAGATTATAAATTGTTACGCCTGGCTGCATGTGTTTCAGTGCTGCTAGGTGTCCGCGCGCCAAGTCAACCACATGAATATAGTCTCGCACGCAGCTTCCGTCTGCCGTATTGTAATCATTTCCATAGATAGACAATTCCGGAAGTTCACCAGTCGCCACTTTCATAATAATTGGCATCAAGTTATTTGGTTTATCATTAGGATTCTCGCCGATCAAACCGGACGGATGTGCTCCTACCGGATTAAAGTATCGTAGAATTGTAGCCGAAAATTCCGGATCGGCCGCTGCAAGATCCTTGATGATTTCTTCAATCATCCACTTGGTGCGTCCATAAGGGTTTGTGATCCCCGGGCCCGCCGGCAAAGTTTCGTCAAGCGGTGCTGCTTGGCCTCCATAAACTGTTGCTGAGGAAGAAAAGATTAGCTTCTTGACCCCATATTTTTGCATGCATTTGAGAAGGTTTATTGTGCCGCAGATATTATTCTCGTAATATTCCAGCGGTTTCTCGACCGATTCACCTACGGCTTTGAGCCCAGCAAAATGAATTACGGCATTATATTCGCCACCAGCAAAAATCTTCTCTAGGCTTTTAGTGTCGCGCAGATCAGCGTCATAGAATACGGGCTTTTTCCCAGTCAATTCTTTAATTTGGTCTAGGACCTCGACCTTACTATTATAGAGGTTATCGAGAATTTCTACTTCGTAGCTAGCTTGAAGCAGTTCAACGGCAGTGTGTGAGCCGATATAGCCAGTTCCCCCAGTTACTAAAATCTTATCTTTCATACCAAGTTCATTATAGCAGTTTTGCCAGGAAAAATCACCCCAACCTTATATTATATCACAGATTAGTATAATTATCAATAGCAAACTTTCAAAATACCACTTCTTATGTTAAAATTAAGGTATGAAGAAAGATTATGGCGTCATTTTTCATATCTCGTTAATTTTCGGGGATGCTCTAGCAATTATCCTATCTTTTTTGACGGCCTACTATGTGCGGACACATCTCGACCAGCGCCCGTTTTATTTTGAATCAAATCCATGGCAATTCTTTGTGAGTATGTTGTCGCTCTTGCCAGTTTACCTGGTGATTTTGGCGTGTTTTGGATTATATAAGAAATCAATTTTCTTAAAAGCTAGCCGTACCGTAGAAATATTGAGGTTACTACTTGCTTCAATTACCGGGATGATGGCGATTATTACTTGCGACTTCTTTTTTAACCTGGATCTTTTTCCGGTGCGGATAATGGCGCTTTATTCGGTAGCGTCTTGCTTTATTCTGCTTTGTATTTTTCGTGGCCTCGTGCGGTTCATACGTAGTCTTGCTCTTAAACACAGCAAAAACGCGACTCTGAGTGCGGTAATCGTGGGGAATCACGCCAATACCGAGTATTTGGCGGATTATATTTCGGCTTTCCCGGAGTCCGGGTTTAGCTTGGCGGGCGTAGTTGCGGGAGCGAAATATATCCCCAAGGATTTACGCAAAAAGCAATACTCTTCACTCAAAGAAGTGCTCAAAAAAGTCCATCCCGACGTTGTTTTTCAGACCGATGACAAAAATTCAGATTATGTCTATCGACAGAGCTTGAATCATCATCTGCTGTATTATTATGTGCCGTCAACTATGGCGTTGTCGTCGCAGGTGGGAGATTTAGAGTTAATCGGTAGTACACCAGCAATTTTTGTGCCCGTTACACCGCTCGCGGGCAGTGCTCGCTTTGTCAAGCGTCTATCAGATCTTGTGCTTGGCGGTATTATATTCATTTTGGCGCTGATTCCGATGCTATTAATTTGGCTGGCAGAAAAAATTTCCGATCCAAAGTCGCCAGCTTTCTATTCCGAAGTGCGACTTTCGCGCTACAATCGTCGCTTCCGAATTTACAAATTCCGCTCCATGAAAATAGAATATTGCGGAATGTCGCCAGAAGAAGCTTTTATCAAAATGGGTAAGCCCGAACTGATCAAAAAATATCGCAAAAATGGTGACAAAATCGATTACGACCCACGGATTACCAAGCTTGGGAAGTTTCTGCGCGCAACTTCGCTCGATGAATTGCCGCAGCTAGTGAACGTATTGATGGGCGATATTTCGTTGGTAGGACCGCGGGCGTTGGTGCCGGGTGAGCTACGTCATTATGGTGACCGCTCGCTACTTTTGTCAGTAAAATCCGGTCTGACTGGCCTAGCTCAGGTTTCCGGGCGGCGGGATATTTCGTTTGAAGAGCGGCGTGCACTCGATATTTATTATATTCAGAATTGGTCACTTGGTATGGATCTAAGAATCCTGTTTCGGACGATCGGTGCGGTGCTTCTGCATAAGGGTGCAAAGTAGGGCGTAATACGTTGTCTGTACATTGTATATACAATGTAATACGGATTTATTTCTCTAAAAATTTATGATAGATAGCTTGCATTTTAGCGCGTGCATGGTCTAGCGAGAAACGTTCGACGGATTTTGCTGCTGCTTGGCCCATTTGTCGACGTCTAGCTGGCTGTTGGTATAGTTCGTTAACTGCGGCTTGAAATTCGGTGCCGGCTTGAAACAAATACCCGATTTTTGGGTTCGAGATGATTTCCCGATGACCACGATTATCACGAATTACCGCTGGCAGACCGCAGGCCATGCCCTCAATCACGCTGAGCCCCAAGCCTTCGCGATGACTTGCCGAGATCACCACGTCAGACATTTGATATAGCTCATTTAAGTCCTTACGGTAGCCCAAAAAAGTTACGATTTTTCGTAGTCCTAACTTCGTAGTTAACTTCTCTAACTTTTGTCTTTTTGCGCCTTTACCTACCAGCACAACCCTAAGCGAAGGGATCGATTTAACTAGCTCCCGGGTGTTTTTAATGACAAACTCTTGGTCTTTGTTTTTATTTAGTTCAGCAACATAAATTAGTATAAAATCACTATTTTGGTAGCCGTGTTGTTTACGTAGGCGTGATTTTGTCGCCTGATTCACGGGGTGAAAATTTGTGAGATTTACGCCGACGCCGTCAAGTCTTTTGACTGATCCCGCCTGAAAATGTTTCTCGGCCAAGGTGGCGTCCTCGTGATTGATGGTTAAAATCATATCGGTATCTCGAGATAGCCATTTTTCAATTGGATAAAACATCAGCCAATTGATTAGCGGCGCACCGTGGTAAAAATGGAATCCGTGGGCAGTGTAGATAAGTGGCGTGATTTTTTGCTGAGCACGTTTTTGCCGGCGACGCAATGGTTTTGTCGCCAGGCGTGTTACTACTCCGCCCGATGGTGTATGCGTATGAATCAGATCATACTGCTCAGTCTCGATCAGTGGGCGTAACTGACGGTATGCTTTTAGGTGCTTGTCGAGGCGATAGGGCGAGCGCGCAAAGTCGATTGTGATATGACGATCAACCCCTTCCACGGGTTCATCGTCAGCGGAAGCATAATGGACGATATGACCTTTCTTTCGCAAATCTTGTATAAAAGGCTGATTAAACTTCGCAAAATTAGCCGTATGGGAAGTGAACAAGATTTTTTTCATGGTATAATTATAACATGAAATTTCTGCGTCGGCTTTGCCTTGGTCTTGTGTATGCCTTACCGGTAATTTTGTTCTTTTCTTACTATCCGATTATTTCGCTAGGGAAAGATACGACCATGAATTTTGAGCTTTCTTTGCCGTTGATTTGGTTGGTGGTATTTGACCTGGTAGCTTTTATAACCCTAATCGTTTTCGGGGTAAGCCAGCAGTCGAGCCGTATCAAAGCAGAAGAATCTCGTCCGTCGCGTTTTTGGGCTAAGAATTTTGGCAATCTAACCGATCGCAAATTTTTTCTATTTGCACTTTTTCCGCTTTATGCCACGCTTTCGATTTTTTGGTCGGCGAATCCTTTGCGTGCCGTACTCACGGCCGGAATTATTTGGTTGCTGTTTTTCGCAGTTTTTGTGCTGATCTACTTTTTGCCGCTTCTAAAGCCGACTAAGCATTTTTCACACAATCTAATTGCAGCTCTTTTTGTGTCAACGGCGTTAATTTGTCTCTTTTGTTGGCTGCAATGCCTGTTTGATGTTCTTGGTGCGTCACGAGAAAATACGCTGCTTTGTTTGGGTTGTACTTCATGGACCTTTGGATTCCCGCATCCTTCTGGTTTTGCGATTGAACCACAATACATGGGGAATTTACTGCTTGCGCCAACTCTGCTTGCGCTTTATCTCCTGACTTTTCGCACCTATCCGCGTCGGCAACGCTGTTGGCTGGTGGCATTTGCCAGTTTCTTCTCTGCAACGCTCTTTTTGACATTGTCGCGTGGTGCGATTTATGCCTTTGCGATTGCGCTAGCAATTTTATTAGTATTCGCTTTCGTGCGTCAACTCGGGAAGATCAAATTATGTCTTATTGTTATTCCGGTGGCGACCTTTCTATTTACGCTGGCGGCGCAGGGGGTGCTTGCCGTTATCAGCCCGACTACGGACAATTTCTGTTCTGGAACGACGAAGGTGATCCATCAACTCTCGCTTGGCATTATAGATTTGAGACCGCAGGCGAACACGATGCTAGAGACTCCGAGCCTGGAAGAGGAGTCGACGGGTAACCTTACGGAGAAGCCTGTGGAAAACTCTCAAGATACTAATGGGAATATTGCTACTGATCAAAGTGGGTTGGAGTCGAAATTTGATGGTTATATCCCGGCTTCAACAAATGTTCGCTTGGGCCTTAGTGGCGTAGGCTTGCAAACCTGGCTAAAGAACCCATTGTTTGGGGTCGGACTTGGTGGCGCGGGAGTTGCTATTTCGCGGGCTTTTCCGGAGAATAATCTTGCTCAGCCCAACGCGATTATTCAGAACGAGCCGATTAGCCTTTTGCTCGAACTTGGGCTGGTCGGTATCGGGCTAGTGATTTTGGCGCTTTGGCTGGCATTTGGCTCTAGGAGCGAATTTTGGCAAAACCCCGATTTGCCGTTACTCCTAGCGCTTGTAATTGCATACGCTATTACGTTGCAATTCTTCTCCGGACCGGCTAATGCCTTGCAAATTTATCTGATGCCACCATTATTATATAGGCTTCTCGAGAAGCGCAAATCGAATTAAGTGTGCGTTTTCCTATTGACTTTATAGGCTATCTGTGATATAATAGATAAAGAGGGACTCTATTATAACGGTTCATAGTAGTTGGTCTCTAGCATATAGTTTTGTCAAGAAGGGGGGCGATAGAATGATAAAACTGAAGAAAATGCTTGCACTTTGCGCCTTAACCATGAGCCTAATTAGCTTGACTCCAGTCGTTTCTCAGCCTGTAGTTTGCCAGGCGGCGAGCTATGAAGACGTGAAATCAAAAGTTTCCGATTTTACCGACGGTGCGAAACGGTTTTGGAACGATTCCAAAGCTGATCGGGAAAAATTGACGCGTAAGGCTAAGAAAAAATGGCAAAAACTCCAAAAGAAAATTAAAAAGGAGTACAAAAAAGCCAAAAAGAAGGGAAAGAAAGGCCTGAAAGAGTTCAAAAAATGGCGTAAAAAGCAGGAAAAGGAGTTTTGGGACTGGTATAAGTCCCAAATGAGCCAAAAATAGGTTGCAATCAATTTTCGCAACCACGCCTCGCAGACTAGGTCTACGGGGCAAATTTTTTGTAAAAACTGCTTGCAAAAGCTTTTGAACTGGTGTATAATAGTCTTATATCGCGGGATAGAGCAGCCTGGTAGCTCGTTTGGCTCATAACCAAAAGGTCGTTGGTTCAAATCCAACTCCCGCAACCAAAATGAGGTCAGAATCGCCCCCCCGATCTGGCCTCATTTTGGTGTTGATATTCGGTACTAGCTTGATTAGCGGTTATCGTGCAGGATGAAGTTTTGTATTGTCATAAGTTAAAAACTTTGTGATATCTTGACCGATTGCAATAAAGACCTATATTCTATTGACAAAATATATAATCCGTGTTACGATCATAGCAACTGATAACAGAGGGGATTATTCGGTCGCATATTACGAGATTGATGGCTTGGATTTCCCCCTAGATTTCTATCCCAAGGAGGGTATTCTTATGAAAAAGAGTAACGATTTTACCGCAACAACTAAAACCACGCCCAAAAGAGTTTTCGTTAAGGGGCTCGTTGGGGGTTTACTGGGTGTAACTGTCATATTTGTCATTTTTATGAATATGATCTTGCCGCTTTTGACGGAGAAGTTTAGAGTTGTTCACCCGATTCTAAAGGTAGTTGAGTGCTCAGCAAGTTTTACTGATATCTACGGTATTGACATTAGTAGAAATAGCAACAACCAGTGGGAACTGTCTGCAAATCAGGATCTGTTAGTTTGGGTGGATCTGCCTAGTAACATTGACCAGTTGGATGCGGACATTGTCTCCTCGTATCCATACGAGGTTAAAGCAGGTGAAACTGCGGCGGTACATTTTGAAGTTTATTGCATTAATAATTATACAAAGTATACTGCTGAGGTGAATTTTGTTGCGGTTGACGATTTGACGCTTGGTTCGGTTTGTCATGGAACAAATTTGCGTAATAGATCAATCGGAATTAGTAACGGCACCGAGAGAAATTTTTCTTGGATGGAACCAGGTAAGCATGCCTATGTGCACTATCCTCTCTATACGTCTTGTGCCGGGGAATACAATGTATATAAGATTCGCGGTGCCCGATCCAGTGTTGGTTATGATGTTGATTTTGAAATTAATGCAATCGGGGCGCCTGAGATGCTTTTTATCAGCGATCATCCGGATGGTGATCCTGAAAAAGAGTTTCAAGCCCAGCGCGATGCAGATTTTCAGCGAACAATGAAAAAATTACGCCAAAGCGATAATCAGCGGCAGGAGATTCAGAAGCAGATTGAGGAATTAAATGCTATACTGGATAATCTTGAGAGGGAAAACATTGAAGGAGGCAATAATTAGCCGACATTCTATACCACAATCAAATAGCCGCTACATAATGTAGCCATAGCCCCCTATACGATGTATAGGGGGCTTTCCCACTTGTTAGTTTACTCTACGCTGCTGCTTGTATCTTCAGAATCATTGACTCCGACAGCTTCGTCTAGTTCTTCGGAAGGATTTTCCGTCTCTTTACTTGCATCATTGTCAGCCTCGCTTAAGGCTTTGAGCAAGGAGTCTTCCGCATTCTTACGCTTTTTGCGCTCCGGAGCTTTAGCAACTTCAATATCAATATCGTAGCCAGTTAATTTCGACGCTAGGCGAACATTCTGACCTTGGCGGCCAATCGCGATTGATTGTTGGTCTTCGGCGACGTAAACTTTGGCCTTTTTACCATCAATTTCTACCTTGGTAACTTCAGCTGGGCCGAGCGCTTCGCGAATAAATTCCTGTGGGTTCTCGCTCCAGTTGATAATATCAATTTTCTCGCGGTCACCAATTTCATTCATGATTGCTTGTACGCGTACTCCGCGACCACCGACAAAAGTCCCCACTGGATCAACACCAGGAACAGTCGACATGACAGCGATTTTGGTGCGTCGACCAGCTTCGCGAGCAATCGCGCGGATCTCTACGGAACCGTTTTCGAGCTCCGGTACTTCCTGGCGGAAGAGATATTCAATAAATTCAGCATTACCGCGTGAAAGTACGAGCTGAGCCTTAGCGTCGTCGTGTTCTACGCCCTTGATATAAACGCGGAGGCGTTCACCAACCGTATAATATTCACCGTCAATTTGCTCACTTTTTGGCATAATACCAGTTGCGCGACCAAGGTCAATTCGCACAATGCGTGGCTCGATTCGCGAGACGACGCCGGTAACAACCGTACCGATTTTATCTTCAAACTCAGAAAGCACTGCGTCTCGTTCAGCTTCACGTAGACGTTGTAACACGACCTGTTTTGCACTTACTGCGCCAACGCGCCCAAAATCAGTGACCTCAAATGATTCCTCGACCGTGCCGCCAATCTCGGCATCTTTGTCAAGTTTTTTGGCTTCAGACAAGGGGATTTCAGTGGCGGTATTATATGCCAAGCCGTCTTCAATTACTTCGCGTTCAACAAAAACCGTCGCTTTGCCGGTATTAATATCGAGCAGGGCGCGCACGTTCATTTCGCGGTCGCCATTCTCACGTCGCCATGCAGCGGCGATTGCCATCTGTACTACATCAAGTACGACTTCTTCCGGCAAACCCTTTTCTTCGGCGATAACACTCACCATTGAGCTTAGTTGTTTGAGATCTAATCCTTCCATTTGTTCCTTTCTGCAAATTAAAAATCCCGGCCCTAGCGGGTCGGTCAATCTCTGTATATCTTCATTCTACCGTAGCAACTTGTCTTTGTCAACATTTTTATTGTTTGCAAGACTATGATGCTGATTACGGTGGTCGATAGATGTTTTGCCGGGCTCATCGCGAGCCTTTTTTGCTATTCTCGAATATAGATGGCATTATCAAAAGTCTTTTTCATGCGTTCATCGTCATAAACTTCATCTAGGAAGATACCAATCGGCGTGGTTGCTGGCTGACCGGCGCGTCGAGCACTTTGGCGCACGGAGGCCGCAATTGAGATGGTAATATCGAGCACCAGGAGGACAGCCAGTATCGTGCAAATAATATCAACGCTATGAAGCGGGAGTTTTTGATAAAATTTTTCAAGCCAAGGGTAGAGATAGCAATTAACTACTCCAACTAGTAGCCCCCAAAAGATCATAAATGGAATTGTGGTGCGACCATTAAAAATAGGCCAAAGTTGATCGTAATAATTCCAAGAGCGGGTGCCAAAAGCTATCTCTTGACCTAGAGAAAGCAGAATCTCGAGTGCGCCGCCAAACAAAGCTCCAAGCAGAACTGATGGCCAAAATTTCAGCTGCGGGCGATAAAATAATAGATAAACCAGCACCGCTCCAATGCCATAAACTGGGCTAAACGGTCCGTATAATAAACCGCGTCGCGAAACCCATTGCCACTCGCCAGTGCCGATAAAAGTACGGACCAGGCAAAGAATTTCTTCGTAATAAGTTCCGATGACACAGCCAATCACAAAAAATAGCACAATATGATTAAAAATATCTCGACTACTACGCTTCAAGGCGCTTTTCATAACATTATTGTAACAGTTTATTGCTAGATTATGTGATAAAATAGTCTCCATGAATAAACTAGCTAACCTAAACCGCGGGCTGCAAATCTTAATCTCGTTTAGCGGTGCGTTGATGCTGGTGGGTTGGCTGGTCCAGCCGGAGGTTTGGGTGAAGCCGCTAAGTTATCTTGCGACGATTTTTCTGCCTTTTGTGCCGGATTTCTTTCGTTTGCGAAAATTTGAAGCTAGTACGCCGCTAATCTTAGCGTACGAAGTTTTTCTGATTGTGGCGATGGTGCTTGGAATTGATTTGAATTGGTATAGCGAGGTGCTGGTAACTGCGAGTAACGACTCGTATTATGACAAAATTGTGCATTTTTCTTCCGGTATTTTGGTGGTTGCAGCCGGGCAGGAGTTTTTTGAGCTGTTTCGGCGTCAAAGTAGCAGCAAAAAGGATATATTATGGTTCCAAATCCTGTTTTTGGTGAGCGCAGTGGCGCTAGTAGCGGTGGGTTGGGAGTGTTACGAATTCTTGTATGATGAGGTTTTTGGTGGCCATATGCAAGAACTGGTCAAATCAGGTGTTTCAGATACGATGTGGGATATGATTGCTTCGCTCATGGGGGGGTTTCTCGGTGTTTTTTGTATTCTTTATCTTCGGGCTTGCCAGACCAAATCCCGCAATCCCGCCAAAAAATCTTGAAATCTTGAAATCTTTAAAGTCTCTAAAATCTCAAAAATCACAAGAATTACCCAAAACATTGCAAGACTATTGACAAAAAGCATAGTCTGTGCTATTATGAAGATAGACCTCTTCGGAGGCTCGTTTGGGGTGGGAAAATGTACCTTAAAAATTGCGGATTGTTATATTTGCAAAATTTATGCACGAAAAAAGGGGGAATAAGCATGAAGAAAAAAAGAAATCCAATAACAATGGAGCGTCAAAGGACCGAGAAGTTGGTCAAAAAAGCGTATATGTCTGACCTAAAGTGTTGTGTTTGGTTACATGTCGCGGATGGCATGAGTCACGAAGAAATCCTTGATGAACTCTTTGAAGACTTTATGAAAGCGTATCAACGCATCACCTTTCCGACGGTTGAAATGCCAGAAATAACCTGCATACGCTCAGAGAGGACTAGGCGTATTAGGTTGGAAGATGCGGCTATTGTAGGCGGAGAGCTGCGTGATACAATAGCGCTTAAACCGTCAATGCGGACCGACGAAGAGTCGCTAATTTGGCATTTTGCTGGCGGTATTTGGTTCGTTGACCACGAAACTTGCTTCTGTGAATATGACGCAAACAAGAGAGAAGGTGGGATGATTATATTTTTTGACGGTAAGAACATTCTTCGGCTTCTCGCGAAGTATCCGCAGTTAAAACGAAAAATTAGATTCGCCAATCCTGATCAGTATGATTGGATGGAAAAGAATTGGTGAATCAAGGGCCTTCATGTAGAGTGGGGGCCTTCAATTTTTACGAAATTGCTTAGCACTCTTGACACCCGAGTGCTAATTTGCTATAATTAGGGTAGTTAGCAGTCTTGACACATGATTGCTAATGATATAAACTGATATTAAGAACTGGTTTTTTAAAAATGTATCGCATTTATTAAAGAAAGGAATCATTATGTCAAAAATTATTGGTATCGACCTTGGTACAACCAATAGCGCCTTTGCGTACATGGTAGCAGGTAAACCGGAAGTAATCACCAATAGCGAGGGCGATCGTACGACCCCGTCAGTGGTTGCTGTGACTAAAAAAGGTGATCGTTTAGTTGGTAAAGTTGCCCAGCGTCAACGTGTGACTAATCCAAAGAATACCATTTATGGCATTAAGCGCCTGATTGGTCGTAAGTTTGAGGACGAAGAAGTCAAGCACGACCTCGATATTATGCCGTACAAAATCGTTAAGAAAGGCAGCGGCGTCGCGGTTGAGATGGATGGTAAGGAATATACGCCGGAAGAAATCTCCGCAATGGTGCTTTCCAAGATTAAGGCTGATGCTGAGGCATTCCTGGGTGAGCCTGTAACCGAGGCTATTATTACCGTGCCGGCTTACTTCGATGATTCACAACGTCAAGCCACCAAAGATGCTGGCAAAATCGCCGGTCTTGAGGTGAAGCGTATCATTAACGAACCAACCGCGGCGGCTCTTGCTTACGGTCTAGAGAGTAAAAAAGATGAGAAAATTGCGGTATTCGACCTTGGTGGTGGTACGTTTGATGTTTCGATTCTTGAGCTTGGTGACGGCGTATTTGAAGTTAAATCGACCAATGGTGATACGCATCTTGGTGGGGAAGATTTCGATAATATCATCGTGAACTTCCTTTGCGACGAGTTCAAGAAGGAGTCTGGTGTCGATATTCGTAATGATGCCGCCGCAATGCAGCGAATCAAGGACGAAGCCGAGAAAGCCAAGAAAGAGCTTTCGACTGCCAAGGAAGTCGAGATTAACTTGCCATTCTTGACAGCGGACGCTGATGGTCCGAAGCACTTTGAATATACTTTGACCCGGGCGAAGCTTGAAGAGTTGGTAAAGCCACTACTTGCTCGCCTAGCAGAACCAGTTGAGAAGGCTCTGAAAGATGCCAAGCTAAGTGCAAAAGATATCAATGAAGTCGTGATGGTTGGTGGTATGACCCGTATGCCAGCCGTGATTGAAGAAGTAAAGAAAATCTTTGGCAAAGACCCGATGCAGGGTGTGAATCCGGATGAAGTTGTGGCAGTTGGTGCAGCGATTCAAGGTGGCGTGCTTCAGGGTGACGTAAAGGATGTTCTGTTACTTGACGTGACTCCACTTTCACTTGGCATTGAAACTATGGGTGGTGTTTCGACCAAACTAATTGAGCGAAATACTACAATTCCAACCAGCAAGTCGGAAACTTTCTCGACGGCAGCAGATAACCAGCCGCAGGTAGAAATTCACGTACTCCAGGGTGAGCGCGAACTAGCGAAAGATAATAAATCTCTCGGTCGGTTTGTGCTTGATGGTATTGCCCCGGCGCCACGCGGTGTGCCACAGATTGAGGTGACCTTCAATATTGACGCCAACGGTATCTTGAATGTGACCGCCAAAGATAAGGGGACCGGCAAAGAGCAAAGTATTACCATCCAAAACTCGGGTAATATGAGCAAAGAAGACATCGAGAAGGCGCAGAAAGAGGCTGAAGCGCATGCCGACGAGGATAAAAAGAAGCGCGAGGCGATTGACGCTAAGAACCAGCTTGAGAACAGCGTTTATCAAGCCGAGAAGATGCCGGATGAGCATAAGGACAAGATTTCCGAAGATGACGCTAAGGCTATCAAAGAAGCCGCAGCGGAGGCGAAGAAAGTTCTCGAAGATGATTCGGCCGATAAAGATGCTTATGAAGCCGCACAGAAGACTCTTAACGACGTCTTGATGCCAATTGGCGCTAAGTTGTATCAGAATACTACTACCGATGCAGGCGCAAATAATGAAGCAAAGGCTGACGATAGCAATGACGGCGAAGCTGTCGAAGGTGAAGTAGTGGATAAATAGTTATTCTGCCTGAGCATTTAAAATAGCCCTCTTTGTTGGGGGCTATTTTTGCTAGAAGGATTTATAGTTTTATTGCTGTGACGTCGTTTATTCGGAGTCTCCCCCAAGATCTTCCTTGAAAGTCTTTGGTGTAGCATATTCCCCCTCACGATTTATCCAATCATACTCATCTTGCGAATACTTGCCCGACCACCGTTCGGGTAGTTCTTCGTTGGAATGATTAATATTGCTTGATCTGTATTCATTTAGAGCAGACTTAATAGCTTGGTCATGCGGTTGATAACCATTAAGTCCCGTAAACTCTTCGTATAGATCTTGATATTCCAGTGAATCGCCATCGATAGAATCGTCAATCGGTCGAAAATCAAAGTTATAGCATCGGTCTCGGAGTTTTCTTGCCAGCTTCAGCGGTTCGTTTAGATAGATCGGATCGACTACATCATAGTCTACTAGATTTCTAATAAAATTCGTGGCGATTTCTGCCCCACGACTCATCGCTTTATTTAGCGTGAGCGCAAGGTTAAAAGGATAAAGTCGAATGCCATCGTCCTCGCCTTCACTTTCATCTTCTTCGTTATAATTGTCGTATTCACTATCGTACTCCGCTATAACTTCATCAATATCATCCAAGCAGAAGTCCTCTAGCATAGGATATGATTTTGTGCATTCCTGAAAAACTGCTTGTAATAGCAACGCTTTGATAAAAAGTCGTTGGTTGATGGGCTGATCAACACTCTGCTGCGAATCGTACGACGGGCGGATGATATTTTCCTGAAAATCATCATAAGCGGCCTGAGTAATCAATAGCCGATCGCCGGCAATAAGGCATTGATTAATTGTAAAGTCGCGAGTTTCAAAATATCTTTCTAATTTTTCTGTTCCAATGCCGTGGTCATAGACATAATCGTCGGGCATATATCTTGCCGAAAGTTCGTCTAGCTGCTGTGCAGTAGGTGGACTATCAAGATCCGCTAGCTCCGGAATATACACTAAGTCGAGATCGCGAATCGGCTCGGTATCGCCAGTAATTAGCCTGCGTGCTAGGCTGCGTGCCGTACCGCCCATAATCGCAACCCCAGGCGGTAAATCTCGCGGTAATTTATATTCTTCTGCTAATCTTGGTGGTATTGTAAAAAGTTCAAATCTTTGCTCCCGTTCTAGCTCCTCACTTCGTTCTGGACCATAATCATAGTCTTCGTCCCAGTACTCATCTTCGTAATAATCATCGTCATAGGCATCCTCGACTTTAGTTTCGGCCTCATTTTCATCCTCAGCATCGGCGCTAGCGTGGGCTTCGGGTCCGGTCTCCAACTTGGCTTGTGACCCGAGCTCTTTGCGACGTCGCTCCCTAGAGATTCTTTCTAGCCCACGTAGAGCAATATCGGCCGCTTCAAAATCATCAAAGTGCTCGATTTCGTAGGGGGGTGCATTATTGATTCGTTCGTGGTTTCGCATATTGAGGTCATTATAACATAAGCTAATTGGCTATTGCTTGCCTTTTTGCCAGTACTCTTTCCAATAATCTTGTAGCATCAGGAAAATCTCCCGAAAAGCTGCGGCAATTACCGGAGAAGTAATGATTGTAGTAATTTCTGTTTCACCGTAAGAGATCAAGGCGACCTTTTTGCCATAAATCATAATTTCGACTGGGCTTTTGTAAGCATTCTCTGGCATCATAGTTCGCTCGAAGAGGTATTTTTCGTCGGTTCCATCCGTAGCGTATTGTTTGGCATGAGGCGTAGCGGGTGTTAAGGCAATAGTTTTTATATTTTTAGCCGTGCGTTGATTGCGATGTATCTCAATCAGATCGTCATATTTGGAGTCGAATGGCGTACGAATTAAGTAGACCGTCTCGCCGGTGTTGATGACGTCGCGATGAACTTCTTTAATGCCGTCACGCCCCGTCAGCGTCTGGCTACCAGGCGCTTCGTTATGTGCATAGAACAGGTCTAGCAGAGCAGACATGCCGCCCTTCAGCTCTTGCTCATGTTTTGTAATAATTTTACGGCGTTTTTCAGCAAGAACCTCGAGACTAGACGGATTTTCGGCTTGGTACCTAGCGGTTTTAACGCCGATATTTTGGACGAGATGGAGTTTTTCGAGCTTATTTAGTAAGGCATAAGTATTCGTACGGGTTTCACCGGTTTTTTCAGCGATTTCGGCAGGAGTTAGCGCCCCAGTTTGGATCAGAGTTAGATATACCAGCGCTTGAGGTTTTGTTAGACCGGCTTTTTGTATCAATTCAGTATCAATCATAGTCCAACTATATCAAACAATTATGCTTTTGTCAATATGATTTTGACATAATATGTATAAGCGCAATTCGCTAGTTTACATCTGTAATTTTCGTAATATCTTTGAGATTTTGAAAAATATATCAAAAAACTATTGACATTTATGTCTATGTGTGCTACAATGGAGACATAAGCTTGAGAAAGAAAAATCCCGGCTTATAGTTCATTAAAGAAACAGCCATTTCTATTTGCTGGAGCTTTAATGCTACCCATAAAAAATAAAGAAATGCTCAGCCCTGGCGGGCAAAAATGGTAAATCTTTGTCAGTTTATCATTTGAGAACGAACGCCGGGTTGGGTACCGGGTAGTAGGGAAAGTTGTTATGGCAAATCAGAAACTTTTTATCGAAAAAACAACGATGGAAGCAGCCCGCGTAGGGAATAGTATGTCAACGACATACACCTACGATGGCAGCCGGCTGACCTTGTTTTGGCGTAACCGTAAGGTGACCGAAAGAATTGGGGTTAAGGCTGGAGATGCTTTTATCGTGCGGTGCGATGGCTCGGAGCCTACACTTAGCAAACTCAAAGTTCCGCATAGGAACGACGACTTGTTGATGTGGCTGCTATCCTTCAGCAAGGAGGACCGTGCGTATAGCGCCGAATCCTATCAGGAGTTACTCGCGCAACGGCGTGAGGAGTACGACTGGTGGGGATATCAGGACTCGGAGTACAAGGGCGATGGCTATGCCTTTACCTTATGTAACCGTTCTGATTGCGGCGGCGTGCATCACATTGCATCCTTCGTCGACCGTAAGGTTGACAAGGAGTTAGTAAAGGAAGTGTTCTTAAAATGGGGACGCGGAATTTACTGGCCGCGGGTTTTTGTAGAGCGCATCTTGAGAGATCGTTTCGGTTTTACTGATTGCGATCTCGAAGAGCTCGCCAAGGCAGAAGATTCGATTTGGTGGCATTAGGTCGCCATCCCCCGGCTGTTTCATAAAATAACCCCGAGGCGTGCATTATTTGCACAAAATATGCTCATTTGTATATTTTAGCCCTCGGGGTTTTCCCATGTTATAATATTCTTATGATAAAGTTCGCGGGTACACATGTTGATTACGGAGAGTTTTATGCGGATGCGATGCAGAAAAACGGTCATGAGTTCTATCGCCACATCAATTCTGAGACTTTGCATCATCAACTGAGAATTTATCGTAAATTTTATCCTGAGATTATTACTGAATTAGAAGCAGTAGCGAGGGCAGTTGGTTTGCCTTCAGAATTTGTATTATATGAAGATATTGCGGCTTCAATTGACCATTGGCGCGATCGTTTGCGTCCGCAAAATCACGGTTGTACAATTTTTGCGATTCATGAGGGCGAAAACACTTTTGTGGGGCGTAATTACGACTGGATTCCGGCGGCGCGTGAGTTCTACGGTACGTACCAAGTTGATCTGAAAGGTGCAAATCGTTATTTTGGATTTTCCGATGAGTCGGTTTGGTATCGTCACACTGGCAAGCGCTTGCGCAAACCTTATTTTGTGGATGCCGTAAATGATAAGGGATTATATATCGGCCTGACATTCTCAAATATTGACGCTTGGAAATATGGGCTCCTGCCGACTCATTTTATTCGTTATATTGCTGAGAAATGCGCCACGACGCGGCAGGCTCTAAATGTTTTTGCAAAAATGCCAGGTGCCATCCCGAAAAATTTTTTGATTGCTGATGCAAAGGGGGATCTTGCAGTAGTGGAGCATGCAACGCGGCGTTATGCTATTTTGCGACCGAATCGTGAAGGCGTATTGATTCATACTAATCATTGTCTTTCGCCTGAGCTAATCAAATATGATCGTGTTCGCGCGCGTCATCCAGGAACCGACACATTTTTGCGTTACGCCGAAACGGAATTTTTGGTTAATCAACAATTGCCCGGTTTCCAGTTTACAGATTTGTGGCGGATTTTACGTCAATCGCACTATATTTATAATGACGATACAATTTGGTCGCTGGCTCTAGAGCTGAATTCGCGGCGTTTCAATATCTATCACGACACGGCAATGGGCCAAAAACAACAAAAGTTCGGCTTCGACTCCTGAATATGCTACAATGAGCAAAAGGAGTCCCTATGGAAAAATTATATCTAGTCACTAACCCTGGTTCATCTTCGCGTAAGTATGCCCTGTATCATGATGACGAACGTCTGATTTGCTCACTTCATTTTGAGACCGAGAACAAATCTCTCATCTGTACCTTGAAGCGTGCCAATGGCTCTTCGGTGAAGTTGACTGATGGTTTCAAGCGGCTTGCCGATACGATTCGTTACACGCGTGATATTCTTGTAAAAGAAAATTATTTGCATGATGGTGTTGAAATCGCAGCTATTCTTGCGCGGGTCGCGGCTACGGGTGATTTTTTCTCGGATGACCATATTGTTGATGAGGATTGTTTGCGTCGTCTCGAGGAAGAGAAACGTCGCGCTCCGCTTCACGTTCCAGTCATTGCAGCGGAGATTTCGGAATGTCTCAAAACTTTTCCTGGTACTCCAGTGATTACCATTTCCGATTCACACTTCCATCATACCCGTGATGACGTGCACAAATATTATGCGATTGATCCTGAATTGGCTGACCGCGCTGAGATTAAGCGCTATGGTTATCATGGTCTTTCTATGGGTGCAGTGCGTAACTTTATGCGCGATGAAGGAATTTTGCCGTCTAGGGTAGTAGCTTGTCATCTTGGCTCCGGTGCATCACTGACCGCGATTAAAGACGGCTATTCTTATGATACAACGATGGGTTATACTCCGCTTGAAGGCGTGATGATGGCAACGCGTTGTGGCGACCTTGACCCAGCAGCAGCTTCGGCAATTCAACGTGAACTTGGTTTTACTGAGGAAGGGCTGGAAGAATATCTCAACCGTCAGTGTGGCTTGTTGGGCGTTACCGGTAAGACTAATGATATGCGCGAAGTGATTGAATTGCGCGATAATAGTGACCCGCGCGCCGAGTTGGCTTATGATATGTATATTTACCGCATTCAGCGTGCTATCGGTGAAATGGTGGCTGCAATGCATGGTCTTGATGCGCTAGTATTTACTGCAACAATTGGTGAGCGTAATGCGATGATTCGTCAAGATATTGTTGCGGGTTGCGGTTATCTTAGCCTTGAGCTTGATCCGGCAAAGAATAAAGCCGGACTTGGCAAGGCGGAGTATGTTAATATTGCTACCAAGAAATCTTTGCCAATTTATGTTATTCAGACTAATGAGACTGATGCGATGATTCGCCGTGCCAAGATTCTATTGGCACAGCAAAAGCAGAAAGAGCAGCAGAAATCTGCTAAATAATTTTCTATGAAGCAACCTACCAACGATCAGGTTACCGCGGCTGAGACGGATGAGATTTTGCGACAGGCGAAGCGTTGCTTGACAAGTGGTGGCGATTTTGTTGAGTTTGGCTGCTACAAGGGTGACACGACTTTGCTGCTTGGTAAACTTTTAATGGAGTCCGCGCCCAGCAAGCGTCTGTTTGCCTACGATTCTTTTGCAGGTCTGCCAAAGAAAGCGCGAGAAGATATTTCGAGTGCCGGGCAGGCTTTCCGGGCGGGCGAACTTAGAGTCTCTAAACGGGAAGTTAGGGATAAACTTTACCGCGCAGGGATCAAGAATGTGATTCTGAAGAAAGCTTGGTTTGCAGAGCTTAGCGACGCGGATTTACCAGCGGAAATTGCGTTTGCTTTTATTGATGGGGATTTTTATGGATCGCAAAAGACGGCGCTTGGTTTAGCCCACCCGCACTTAGCTTTAGGTGGGGTGATTATTTGTCACGATTACAATAACCCGGATTTGCCTGGCGCATCACAAGCAGTGGATGAATTTTTGCGTCAACATCATGAATATACGTTGATTACGCGGCAAACCCTGGCAATTTTAGCACTTAAACAATAAAAGTGCCAACCAGCTCAGAAAATGTGCTATAATAGCAGGAACTATGGCAAAGAGAGATTATTATGAAGTTTTAGGCGTAGGTAAAAACGCCTCTGATGACGAAATCAAGAAGGCTTATCGTAAGCTCGCGATTAAGTATCACCCTGATAAAAATCCAGGCGACAAAGTGGCTGAGGAGAAATTCAAGGAAGTTTCTGAGGCGCATGATGTGCTGTCTGACAAGCAGAAACGAGCGCGTTATGATCAGTTTGGTCACGCCGGAGTTGGTGGTGCTGCGGGCGGTGCTGGTGGTAATCCATTTGCTGGGGGTGGCTTTGGCGGCGCTGGGCAGAGTTTCAACTTCGATTTCGGCGGTGCCGGTGGGCTGGATGACATTCTTGGTTCGATTTTTGGCTTCGGCGGAGCAGGGCGGCGTTCAATGCGCGGGGAAGATTATCATACAACGATTGTACTTAACTTTGAGGAGGCGGTTTTTGGTACAACCAAGGTTATTTCTTCAAACGGCAAGGATCTAAAAGTAAAAATTCCGGAAGGAATTGACGATGGTATGTCGATTCGCTTGACCGGTAAAGGCGGTCCAGCCCCCAAGGGTGGCGAAAAAGGCGACCTCTATGTGACTGTGCGAGTCAAGCCGCATAAGCATTTGACTAGGGAAGGCAATATTATCTTGTCCGAAAAGACGGTTTCGATGGTTGACGCGGCACTGGGGACTGAGGTCGATGTTGAGACTGTGGACGGCAATGTGCGCATGAAAGTTCCGGCTGGAACGCAGTCGGGAACGCCGTTCAAACTCTCCGGCCATGGCGTGCCGCTGATGCGTAGTGACGGTCATCGCGGTCCACATATCGTAACGATTATTGTCGAGACCCCACGCAATCTATCAAAGAAGCAAAAAGAACTCCTAGAAGAATTCCAAAACCCTAAAAACAAGAAAAAAGGGTTTTGGGGCTAGGCTCAGCTTAGCAGTATTGACTTTTTAAATAAGGTGTGCTATAATAGAAGTATGGGGACACGAGATCTCAAAATTATTGGAAATAACACCTTTGTTGAAATTGCTGGTATCAAAGACATTCCAGCGAAGGTTGATACGGGCGCAGATTCTTCGGCGATTTGGGCGAGTCATATCCGCATGAACGCCAAGAATAATTTGGAATTTCGTCTTTTTGGGCCTAAGAGTCCACTTTATACTGGAGAAACTTTAATCGCTACTGATTTTAGCGTAAAACAGGTGCGTAGTTCAAATGGTCAGGTAGCTTTGCGCTACTGTATACCGCTGACGGTAAAGATTGGCGGGCGGACGATTCGGACTTATTTCACGTTGGCAAACCGAGCCCGCAATCGCTTCCCGATCTTGATTGGGCGTAAAACTCTGCAAAATAAGTTTCTTGTTGATGTTTCAAAGGTCAAAATTGCGCGACCACTAACCTTTGATAACCGAGCTTTGAACGAGGAATTAGAAAGTGACCCTCAGGCTTTCCACGAGAAGTATATGGGGAAGCCTGCACGATGAAACAGGCAAAAGATACCCGTTATGTCTTTTGGACGAGCGGCTGGGATTCAACCTATATGGTCATTAAATTGCTACGTAATAATTTTATCGTGCAGCCGATTTATATTATTAACCCGAAGCGTAAGAGCCGACACCATGAGCTTGCGTCTCTAAATCGGCTTTCGGAATTGATTTCGCAGCATATTTCGACGGGGAAGTTGCTACCTTATAAAACCTTCAATCTTTCGGAAATTAAACCGGACGCGGAAGTGGACCAGGTTTTTGATTGTATTATGAAAAAAATGCCGGAAGGTCAGCGACCTCTAGGCTATCAGTATCGCTACTTGGCAAGTTTCGCTAGACAACATCCGGAGTTCCCTATGATTGGTCTAGGTTTAGAGAAGGCATTAAACTCGGATCAATGTGCCTGTTCGGCGGTCATTCGGCAATTTGGCAAGTTAACTAAGGACGGTCGTATTGACGAGTCCAGTGCACCCGAACTGATTGCGTTGTTAGGTCGTTTTGATTTTCCCATTATGGATACAACTGAGCCTGAAATGGTACAGAACATTAAATCGTGGGGTTACGAAGATATCATGCAACATATTTGGTTTTGCCATAAGCCGATACGGGGGCAGCAATGTGGTTTTTGTAACCCGTGCCAAAGCAAGCTTATTGGCGAAATGGGGTTTCTTTTGCCACGGGCAGCTGTTCGTCGTCACGATAGATTGGATCAGACCAAGAAGCGTTATGGAAAGTTGGCGAGACGTGTCCAGGGTAGATTTTATCGACTAAGAGGATACTAATTGACTTCGGTATTTGCGTATTATATAATCGAGGAAAGGTGGAAACATGAAAATAGCGATTCTTTCAAACGGTAACGCAAATTACTCAACCATACGCTTAGTCGAAGAGGCTGAGAAGCGTGGTCACGAGGTTCAGGTTATCAAATACAAAAATTGCTATCTTTCGCTTGATGAAAAAGATCCAAAAGTTTATTATCACGGCAAGACTTTGCCGCGTTTCGATGCGATTATTCCGCGGATTTCGAATAATATGACGCGCTATGGTTGTGCAGTGGTGCGCCAGTTTGAGATGCAGAAGGTGTGGTCGGCTTCGAGTTCAATTGCGATTGCTAGGGTGCGAGACAAATTGCGCTCGCAGCAGATTTTGACTAAGGCCGGAATTGATACGCCAAAAACCGTGGTTTCGCGTAACACGGCCGATATCGATGATTTGCTGGATCAGATTGGTCTACCAGTGATTATCAAACTGGCGGTTGGTACACATGGTAATGGCGTGGTACTGGCGGAGACCAAGAAAGCTGCCAAATCAGCCCTGCAGGCGTTCTATCTTTATAACGAAGATGGAACAAATATTCTTTTACAGGAATACGTGAAAGAGTCGGCAGGCGAGGACATCCGTGCCTTTGTAGTTGGGTCGCGTGTGGTGGCAAGTATGAAACGCCAATCGCTTGACGATGATTTTCGGAGTAATTTGCATAAGGGCGGTGAGGGCGCAAGCGTTAAGCTGACTCCTACTGAGACGCGCATTGCGATTAAGGCGGCGCGCGAGATGGGGTTACATATTGCTGGTGTTGATATGATGCGGTCAAGCCGCGGTCCGCTAGTGCTAGAAGTGAATGCTTCCCCAGGTTTTGGCATTGAAAGAGTGACTGGACGTAATATCGCCGAGAAGATGATTGATTACGTGGTGCATAATGCTACACGGCGTAATTCTAAAGACAAAGTTGGCGCTTAGAAAGCGGTTCCAGACAGATGGCGCAGTGGGTTTTGGTAGATAGTTTAGCTTGACTTTTTTGTGATTCTGTGCTAGAATGGTGGTAATCCTTTGAAATAAGGTACTGTTTTTGAATCGCTTGAGATTATTGCTAATGTTTAAGTGCAGTGGTGGGCTGAGACGGATTAATCACGTGGAGTAAAAATGGGACGACGGTCTAGAGCGCTAGATTTTGTGATACCGAATTTGCCGACGCCACCGAGCTTCGGTAGTGCTGGGCTGTTTCGTTCAAGAACTCAGCCAAAATCCTCACGTCATGAACTTGGGATGGCGGGGACTTTCGCTGAATTTTTGACAGCGCTCGCAGAAGAAAAAGCTCAAATTACCCTGACTAATGATTTAACAATTACGGAGCGGGTAGAAATTTGTCATGATGTGACGATTAACTTTAACGGGCATAGTTTGGTGGCGAATATTCCGGAAGAGCGTGCTCGAGTGTTTGAGGTGAGCCATGGTGAGTTGACTTTAACTGGGGAAGGAAAGATCTTTGCGCTCGGTGAGGACAATGTGGTGATTCGTGCGACGGGGGCGTTAAGCTCGGGTGTGCCGGATTATACGGTGGTGACGATTGATAAAGATGTAGAGATCTATGCGCCGGAGGGACATGCAGTATTAGTGACTTCGAGCACCGGCGTGGCGTATGGTGTGCGGGTGGAAATCGCAGGGAAGATTTTTGCTCGTAATGGTGTTTGGCTAAGCGCGCGGGTGCAGGGGCGAGGTAAAACCAGCCCGCGGATTTTGATTAAAGATGGTGCGGAGATTATTGCCGATGATTATAATGGTGTTGCTTTGCAGGCTGAAGGGCAGGGTGAATGGCAACTGGGTGCGGCGAATATCTCAGGCGCTTATGGGATGTGCCTTTATGACGGGCAAGCTGAACTGAGGACGTCTAAAATTGCTGCAACCGGCAGTGCGTTGTGGCTGGGCGGGGAAGGTTTGAGCCTGAAAGTGCTGGGTGGGGTCTATGCTGGGGAGAATTATGGCCTAGCGGGTGTGCTTAATGATCCGACGCGAGTGAAGCTCTATGGTGGAGAGTTTTGGGGGGTTGAGAATGCGGTTTCGCCGGATTTACAGATTCTAGATTTTTCTGAGGGTGGAGAGTTTTATTGTGGGGTGAAAGATTTTCATGAGGAGAAAATTTCTAATTGGGGCGATATGCCGAGCGAGCTGATTCGGCCCGCTACGGTAGAAGAGAATGAGCGACACGAATTAGCGGCGGCGATTAATGATCTTCGACAGCTTAGGGGTGATGATTTTGCTGCGGGCTATGATGAGTTGATGGAGTGCGTTGAGCGCGTGGAAATGGTGTTGGCGGATGAACTAGCCGGAGTGGAGGAGATTCATAATATTGCGGAAGAGTTGCTGATGCGTATGGATGCACTTGAGATGGCGGATAATTCAATGATGAGCGATGATGAACTAGATAACTTGTTCTATAGTAAGAGAATTCCGCCGGAGTTGTTGGAGCCGGATGAGCCGAGCCCCAAAAAGCGCTGGAAGTGGCATGTTGAGATGCGGCTTGGGGCAAAACGCAGAAAAGTGGCGAGATAGACGGTTTTTTATCGTAGATTCTACTGCTGCTTAAACTAAACCGGAGGGTTTATTGGCTATAGTTTCTCTCACCCCTCCCGTACCTAGGGACTAGGCAATCCGAGTAAAAGAAGTGCTACGCACTTCTTTTTGAGGATGCCGCTGTCCCGCTGAGCGATAGCGAAGT